>Ga0207106_1035_pt1 | contig 33011 bp, 31 predicted proteins | sample Alteio_BWMinHeat_78_FD_153535 | JGI IMG/M metagenome (GOLD analysis project Ga0207106, IMG submission 153535) | Enriched cells from forest soil in Barre Woods Harvard Forest LTER site, Petersham, Massachusetts, United States -... | ecosystem: Environmental > Terrestrial > Soil > Temperate forest >...
ATGGGCTTGAGAATAATATAAAGCAATCAATAATTTTGGGTGAATATAATAAAAGCATTTTAGCTGGTGCAGCCAGGGCCGGGATCAATAATGTAAATTATCTCTTTTGCCATTGTTTTTTATATTGCAGTTAAGCACCTGTTAACTGCAACGATTAATTTAACAGACTTCCTGAAGAAACGTTGTTATTGGAAAGACAAACCAACAATTAGTCAGTTATAGTTTAAAAATTTTCGCTTGGTTAAGCGTATATTGATTACTTTTTCTTATTTTACAAAGAATTGGTAAACTCAAAACTAACCTTCTTATGAATTTTCTGAAATTATCTCTCGGATTGATTGCAGTTACTGCATTATTTGTTTTATCAACTACACAATTTACTGCCTGCACTAAAACAAAAACAGCAATCATTCACGATACAACCACAGTAACGAAGCACGATACAACCACAGTAACGAAGGTTGATACCCTTGTAGTTGTTGACAGCGTTATTGATCTTAAAGATGGATTAGTCGCTTATTATAACTTTGACAATGGCAGTTTAAATGATGGAAGTGGCTATGGTAATAATATTACATTTAATAATGCAACCCCTACAACGGATAGGTTTGGAAATGCCAACAGCGCTTATTTATTTGATGGGACAACCAGTTATATGCAAGTTCCAAATAGCGCTTCTCTGAATCCCAGCAATCTCACTTTAATGGCAATATTTAAAGTTAATGGTTTTTATACCGGTCCCTGTCACGGAAATAATTTGATGAGCAAAGGATATCCGGATGGCATTAACGGCTGGTATGTTTTGAGGTTTGGCAACTTTGGTCCTGATTGTAATTCGCCGGTAGACACTAGCCATGAATTGTTTTTAGGAGGGATTACCGGCGTCGGTGGAGCGGCAGATACTCCGATGGTCAAAACAGGGCAATGGTATAATCTTATATTTACCTACGATGGCATTGTATCCAACCTTTACTTGAATGGGCAGTTGAAAAAATCGTGGGCCGGAACAGCGAGTTTCGCCACTAATAGTCATGATCTTTTTATAGGTAAGCATGAAGATCCTTCATTTCCTTACTACTTCAATGGCGTAATTGACGAAATAAGAATTTACAATGAGGCGTTGCCGTTGAATGTAATAAAAAAACTTTCGGATTAAATAACAGTTTGAACTAAAATTTTATGACTGTGAAGGCTGGACGATAAAGTTCAGCTTTTGCATTTATTAGAAAATTAGATTCAACGGAAAATAAGTTTTACAGTTAAATAAAAAATGAAGAATCTTTGCGATTCTAACAATGACTTATTATCAGAATTTTTATGACCAGATTTTTTGCAAAAGGGGTTAACTATTTATTTGGCAAGATATTCCAAAATAAAAAAATATCGGTCACCGGCACACTTCAATTCTTGCGACGGGATAGAGAAATTGATCATAATTATTTCGACTACATAAGACTTTCTACACTTGAATTAATAAGTTTCGAGATTAAAAAAAGGAATCTCGAAGGAAACGTTGCCGAACTGGGAGTGTATAAAGGAAAATTTGCCAGGTATATTAACCGGTTTTTTCCTGAGAGAAAACTATATCTTTTTGATACATTTGAAGGATTCGACAATAGAGATATAACTGGTGAAAAATCACAAAACTTTTCTTCTGGTGAACAGGATTTTTCTGACACTTCGATCGCTGCTGTTTTAGAACGGATGCAATTCCCGGACAAATGTATTCCTGTTAAAGGGTTTTTTCCTGAATCGGCGAAGGGGATTGAGGACAGTTTTGTTTTGGTGAGCCTCGATGCGGATCTGTATCAACCAATTTATGCCGGTCTCAATTTTTTCTATCCAAGGCTTGTATCTGGCGGCTATATTCTCATACATGATTTTAATAATGATAATTATAAAGGCTCAAGGAAAGCGGTGGAGCAATTCTGTTCGGAAAAAAATATCAATTTTGTACCTCTTCCCGACTCAGGGGGCACCGCAATAATTTCGAAATAAAAAATAAATATAGCGTTATATTAATCTGATTGTTTAACGGCTGACAGGCCAAAGTCCGTAATTATTTTTTGCTCGAAAACCCGGAATTTTACGCCTTAAACATAGACAATTTAGCCTATCTTTGCTGCCCCGAATTCAAACCCCTCGGGATTAAATCATGTTTGAAAATCTTTTTATTAAACAATTAAACGCTGATGCCCAGGAGTCTGCTTCTGCTGAAACAGAAGAAGCAACTACAGCGACAACAACTGCACCTGTGGAGGAGAGCCCCGTTGAAACGGCTCATGATGATTTTGACTGGAGCATTGACAAACGCAATGTGACCGCTTACAAGGACGATGAAAAACAAAAGTATGACAAGGTATATGAAAATACTTTTGTAGCGATCACAGACGGTACATTGATCAAAGGAACCGTAGTCGGCATCACCAAAACAGATGTGGTGCTTAACATCGGGTTTAAAAGTGATGGATTAGTTTCCCTTAATGAATTTCGCGACACGCAAGGATTGAAAGTAGGAGATGAAGTAGAAGTGATGGTGGTAGAAAAAGAAGATCGTGAAGGTCATCTTAATCTTAGCCGCCGCCAGGCACGCATTACGCGTGCATGGGAAAGAATTGTTGAAGTGAATAAGACCGGGGAAGTGATTACCGGAACAGTTACTTCAAAAACTAAAGGTGGATTGATCGTGGATGTATTTGGAATGGAAACATTCCTGCCGGGTTCACAAATTGATGTGAAACCTGTAACAGATTATGATCAGTTTGTTGGTAAAACAATGGAGTTTAAGGTTGTAAAAATCAATGAAGCAATCAAGAATGCCGTTGTATCTCATAAGGCTCTTATTGAAAGTGATATTGAAGCACAACGTGCACAGATCATGAGCAAGCTTGAAAAAGGCCAGGTGCTTGAAGGAACTGTGAAGAATATTACAGACTTCGGAGCATTTATGGATCTTGGCGGCTTAGACGGTTTGTTATACATCACTGATATCTCATGGGGACGTATCTCTCACCCGGGTGAAGTGCTGAAGCTTGATCAAAAGATCAACGTAGTGGTGCTTGACTTCGATGACGAGAAAAAACGTATTAGTCTTGGTTTAAAACAATTGACTCCTCATCCATGGGATGTTCTTCCGGAAAATATCAAAGAAGGTGAAATTGTAAAAGGTAAAGTGGTGAACATTGAAGATTACGGTGCCTTTCTTGAAATACTTCCCGGTGTGGAAGGCCTTGTTCACGTAAGTGAAATTACATGGTCTAACTCACCGATCAATGCAAAAGAGTTTTTCAAATTGGGTGATGAATATGAAGCAAAGATCGTAACGCTCGATAAAGAAAATCGCAAGATGAGTTTATCGATCAAGCAACTTAGTGAAGATCCATGGAGCACCATTGAAACTAAATTCCCTGAAGGAAGCAAACATACAGGCCTGGTAAAAAATATTACACCTTACGGAGTGTTTGTCGAACTGGCTCCCGGTATCGGCGGAATGATCCATATCAGTGATCTGAGCTGGCTGAAACGTTTCAATCATCCTTCGGAATACACAAAAGTGGGAGAAAATATCCAGGTAGTCATTCTTGGTATTGATAAAGATAATCGCAAGCTTCAGCTGGGTCATAAACAATTGGAAGAAGATCCCTGGAATACTTTACAGGACACTTTTGCTATTGGTTCTATTCATGAAGGAACGGTGATACGGAGAGATGATAAAGGCGCTCTTGTCCAATTGCCGTACGGTTTAGAGGGATTTGCTCCGGCCCGTCATCTGTTTAAAGAAGACGGAAAAACTGTTGGCGCGGATGAGACCACACAGTTTATGGTAATTGAATTTGATCGTAATGAAAAACGCATTGTCCTTTCCCACACCCGTATTTGGGAACAGAGTAAGATCGAGGAAAGAGAAGCTGCTAAAAAAGAAGCCAGGGTAGAATCGGAAAAGACAAAGAAGGTTGTAAAGAACATTCAAAATAAGGTTGAGAAGGCCACATTAGGTGATTTAGGAGCGCTTGCTGAAATCAAAGCAAAATTGAAAGAAGAGGAAAAAACAGATGATAATAAGAAAGCTGAATAATAAACTCGCTTAAAATAAACAAAGCGTTCCAAAAACCGGGACGCTTTTTCTTTGTTTTCCACTCCATACAACTTCTACAGGGCACTATCCAGTCATAATCATCTAATAACAACAATGGTCAACAGCAAACATTAATGAGAATTTATCGGGGTCAACCAGAAATTATTTTTATGATACAAAAAGATATAAAAGCTATCAGGTCGATTGTGAAAAGAGCTGCCACTGCAATTTGAAAGCCCAACGGACGATCCCTGGTAGCTGTCGTGTTCTTTAAAATAAGATCTGCTTTTTGTCGAAGACTGAAAAAAATCTGCTTCATGAAGGGAGTTTGGAATAATTAAATTCTCAATTTTAAGGCCAGATAAAATTTAAGGCCGTCTCTGCAACTTTCATGTTGTATCCTGTCCTGGCAAATTGACGAAAAAAAGCTCTAAAATTTTTGTTGATTTTCATGTAGAATTATCTCTACAAGTTTTTAAATAAAACACGATTTTACACATACAATTTTTTTGGTACGTTTTTTTAGCAAATTATATTCCCAACGAATATCAGCCCCCAGTTATATCCGTCTCCGGAAATAAACTTTTGTTGGTGTTAATACATTTTCAAACAACGCATTTAAAACTCTAAAGGTATTTTAAGTCTTTCAGATAGTTAGTCAGGTTTATTAATTTCACAGGGCTCCTTTCCAGGAGCCTTTTTTGCAAATAATAAAGATTCAATTCCAAATACCAGGTAAAATGATGATTTTGGAATTGTCCACAGGACTCTGCGGGAAATTTGTATTTTGAGATTTAAAAGCTAACGATGGCTTCTTTAATTGACAAGCTTAAAAGGATTCGTATAGTCAGAGCATTCGTGTATGCTATTGTTGGAATTATTTCTTATCCGGGTTTGGTTTGGATAAACCGTTTAAAAATTTCAGGTACTGAGAATATAAAAGATCTTCCGCGCAGAAATGTTTTATTTGTAAGTAATCATCAAACATATTTTGCTGATGTCATCACTTTTCTTCATATTTTTTGTGCTGTAAAATGGAGGAAGAAAAATAAGTTAGGTATCCCGTATTATTTATTGAATCCTTTTACCAGCGTGTTTTATGTGGCAGCAGAAGAAACTATGAAAGGCAGCTGGATCAGTCGTTTTTTTACACTGGCCGGTGCATTGACAGTAAAAAGAACATGGCGGGTTGAAGGAAAAGAAATTCGCCGCGGACTTGATCCATCAGATACAAGAAAAATAACAAGAACATTAAAAAATAATTGGGTTATTACTTTTCCCCAGGGTACAACAAAACCTTTTGCCCCGGGAAGGAGAGGAACTGCATTTATCATCAAGCAAACAAGGCCCATTGTTATTCCTGTTATCATTAGCGGTTTCTGGAGAGCATTCAACAAAAAAGGATTGAAATTTAAAAAGAAAGGCTCTCAGTTATTGGTAACATTCAAAAAACCTCTTACCGTAGATTATGATGCTCCGGCGGAAAAAATTTTAACCCAGGTTATGGATGCCATTGAGCAAAGCAAGGCTTATATGATGAAAGGAGCACATCATTGGGAAACGACTGATAAGTAACAGGCAATATGCAATCAGCAATCGGCAAAAATATCAATTGCTTATTGCCCATTGCAAATTGTCAATTGCAATCGTTATTCCTTCACAAACAAAGCTCTTAACTCGTCTGCATCATCAGGTTTCATTTTTCCTCCCAATATCAATCTTAACTGTCTTCTCCTTAAAGCACCTTCAAAGATTTTTTTATCCTCCTCTGTTTCAGGAATTAATTTGGGTACGGGTTTCGGATGGCTGCTTGCATCTAATGCAACAAACGTATAATAAGCTTCATTGCTTTTGTATTTGTATTGTTGAATATGATCTTCACCCCATACTTTTAAATGGACTTCCATTGAGGTGTTAAACGATCTCGTCACCTTTGCTTCAATATGCACGGTATTTCCAAGTTTAATAGGATATTCAAAAGAAATATTATCAACGGAAGCAGTTACTACCGTCGCGTTACAGTGCCTTTGTGCAGCGATGGCTGCAGCGATATCCATCCAGTACATTAACCTTCCACCCATTAAGTTTCCAAACACATTTGTATCATTCGGAAGAACGATTTCTGTCATCATCGTCAGACTTTCTGAGGAATTTTTTGCTTCCATTATTTATCTTTTCATAAAGATAGATAGTGAGTGGCGAATAAATGATGATGAATAAATGAAGATTTGTCAATTGTCAGTTGCCAATTGACAATTGCCCACTGGCTGTTACCTTTGCCACCGTTAAACTCTTATTATGGATTTGCATCCTGCCATTTCATTTGATAATACTGAAAATGCCTTTGCTTATAAATCAGATAAGGAATTAAGAAAAGCACGGTTTCTTTTTAGATCGATGAGTTATCAATGGTTGGTTAAATTCGGCATTCGCTTTACTCCATGGGCTATTCGCATCGGGCTGCCTGTGAAAGGATTGATCCGCAAGACAATCTTTAAACAATTTGCAGGTGGAGAAACTTTAGAGGAGACTGCAACAGTTGCAAAAAAATTAGGTGAATATGGAGTACAGGTAATCCTGGATTACGGGGTTGAAGGTGGAAATAATGAAGAAGCATTTGATCATGCAACGGATGAATTTATCCGCGTGATAAATTATGCAGGAACGCAACCTAATATTCCTTTCATGAGTGTGAAAGTTACAGGTATTGCCAGGTTTGATCTATTGCAAAAGCTGGATCATTCTGTTGAACAAGGTTCAGGTTCATTGATGAGAAGATTTTCAAAGGGCCTGGAAACATTAACTGCAAATGAAAAGGCTGAATGGCAAAGGATACAGGACAGGTTATTACGAATTTGTGAAATCGCCGATGAAAAAAATATCGGCGTCTTTATCGATGCCGAAGAAACCTGGATACAGGATCCGGTCGATGTAGTGACTATTTTGATGATGGAAAAATTCAACAAAAACAAAGTGGTTGTCTATAATACATTGCAATTATATCGTCATGATCGTTTGCAATTTTTAAAAGATTCGTATGAGGCGGCACTCCAGCGAAATTTCATTTTGGGAGCCAAGCTGGTTCGCGGCGCCTATATGGAAAAAGAGAGAAGAAGGGCGGAACAAATGAATTATCCATCACCTATTCAAACGGATAAAGCGGCCACGGACAGGGATTTTAATGACGCCATTCAATTTTGCATCAATCATCTTGATCGCATCGCTCTTGTGGTTGCTTCACATAATGAGTACAGTAATTTATTAACCACACAGCTGCTTCAACAAAAAAATTTGCCGCTTAATCATCCGCGTGTTCATCTTTCACAATTGTATGGTATGAGTGATAATATTACATTCAACCTTGCCATTGCGGGTTGTCACGTCAGTAAATATCTCCCGTTCGGACCTATCAAAGATGTCATTCCATATCTCATGCGGCGTGCCCAGGAAAATACTTCTGTGAAAGGACAAACGGGGAGAGAGCTGGGATTGATAAAAAAAGAAATCAAGAGAAGAGGTTTGTAGAGTTTAGATTTTTTTGTTACCGGCTTGAATAATTCTCTTTGCGATTTTGCGTGAAAAAAACTTTTAATTAAAAGAAAGTCTTTATCTTCTGAAAATATAATATGAAAAAGATCAGTTTTCTTTTCCTCTTTATAATTTTTCTTAACGATTTTTCTTACTCACAAACTCTTCGCGAACGAGTAAAAGAAAGAAGAGAACAACGAAATGAAAATAAATCGGGGGATGTTGACCTTGCTTTACCTGATTACAGCAATTTGTATTATTGGGCTGCCCATCCTGCCAAATGGGATTACAGTGACAGTATCCCATCTTTTTTGAAGGACGAAATCCGTGATACCAGCGGTGATGTCTTCTTTTTGCATCCTACTACATACATAAAAGATTTTCAAAATTCAAAGATGAATGCCGATGTGGATGATTCAGCCTTGAATCATCAAACTGATATTTCAACTATTTTATACCAGGCTTCAGTGTTCAATGGAAGTTGCCGTGTATTTGCGCCCCGTTACCGGCAGGCTCATTTGAAAGCATACTTTCAGATCACAAGTGCGCAATCAAAAAAAGCATTTGACCTGGCATATGAAGATCTAAAAACTGCATTTCAATATTATCTCGATCATTGGAATCACGGAAGACCGATCATTATTGCAGCCCATAGCCAGGGATCGATGCATGCAGTTCGTCTGTTACGGGAATTTTTTGATGGTAAGCCGTTGCAAAGGCAGTTGGTTTGCGCATACATAGTTGGATGGCAAATAAAAAAAGAGGATTTTAAAAGCCTCCCTTTTGGAAACTTCCCGGCTGAAACAGGCTGCGTGGTTGGCTGGCGGACTTATAAAAAAGACAAGGAAGATTTTTTGATAAAAAAGGAAAATGGCAATTCACTTTGTGTTAACCCCATAAGCTGGTCAACCGATAACAACTGGACACCCAAAGAAATGCACAAAGGGGCAGTAGGGAAAGATTTTAATATACTTGTTTCAAAAAGAATAAGTGTTGGGATTGCGCCCGGGCTAAATATTTTATGGGTTGAAATACCTGATGATATTGAACAAAAATCCGGCATGGCATCGAGGCTGGGTAATTTCCATATTGCAGATTACAATTTGTTTTGGATGGATATAAGAGAAAATGTGAAACAGAGAATTAATACTTTTCTTGGGCATTAAATTATTTTCCCCACTCTCCTCACAACTCACAACTGATAACTCACAACTCATAACTTTCTCTTTACCTTGCAGACATGCAACAATACCTCGAACTTCTTCAGTATATACTTGATAATGGTGCAGAAAAATCGGACCGAACAGGTACGGGGACAAAAAGTTGTTTCGGCTATCAGATGCGTTTTGATCTTCAAAAAGGTTTTCCATTAGTTACTACCAAAAGGCTTCACTTAAAAAGTATTATTTACGAATTGCTTTGGTTCTTAAGAGGAGAAACAAATATTGCCTACCTAAAGGAACATGGAGTCAGCATTTGGAATGAATGGGCTGATGAAAACGGAGAGCTGGGACCCATATATGGGAAGCAATGGCGCAGTTGGGAAGGTGCTGATGATAAAGTAACAGATCAGATCAGCGACCTCATCAAACAAATTAAGACAAACCCTGATAGCCGCCGGCTAATTGTGAGCGCATGGAATGTAACCCAACTTTCGCAAATGACATTAATGCCATGTCATGTTCTATTCCAATTTTATATAGCTAATAGGAAGTTAAGTTGTCAGCTTTATCAGCGGAGTGCAGATGTATTCCTTGGTGTTCCATTTAATATTGCTTCGTATGCTTTACTTACAATGATGGTCGCACAGGTTTGTGATCTTGAACCGGGCGAATTCATTCACACCTTTGGCGATGTACATATTTATAACAATCACATTGAACAGGTAAAATTGCAGTTAAGCAGAACTCCATATCCTTTACCCGGGATGAAATTAAATCCCCTGGTGAAAAATATTTTTGAATTTAAGTTCGAAGACTTCAGTTTAGAAAATTATCAATCACATCCAGCCATCAAAGCACCTGTTGCTGTATAAACCCCCTGTCCCCCTAAAGGGGGAACCCAGGTCAATCATACAAATTAAATAGTAGTTTCGTTTATCAGTTAACTTTTAAAAGCCCCTTTAGGGGTTTGGGGTATGACCATTTCATTTATCGTTGCGGTTTCAGAAAATAACGTTATTGGAAAAGACAATAGGCTTCCCTGGCATTTGCCTGCGGATATGAAATATTTCAAAAATATTACCTGGGCTATGCCTGTCATCATGGGGCGTAAATCGTTTGAATCACTTGGTAAACCATTAACGGGGCGAAAGAATATTGTTATAACCAGGAATAAAAACTGGAAAGCAGATGGTATCCAGGTTGTACAGAGCATTGACCAGGCTATAACGCTGGCGGCACAAACCGATGCAAAAGAGATTTTCATAACCGGTGGCGCCGAAATTTTTAAAGCAGCTCTGCCATCGGCTGATAAAATTTATTTGACCCGTGTCCATGGGAATTTTGATGGTGATACTTTTTTCCCGGAATTGACAAAAGATGAATGGGAACTCACCAGTAACCGCGATTGCGAGCCTGATGCAAAAAATTTGTATGCTCTTTCTTTCCAGGTTTGGGAAAGAAAACTCCCGTCTTCTAAAGAGGAATAATAAAATTATTTTCTTTTTTAGAAATTGATTTGATAGATTAATTCGCAATGTTTATGGATTTTCGGTTAATAAAAATTATTTCAGTTTTATTATTTTCAAAACACCCCTTTAGGGGATAGGGGTATGTATTCTTCATTTCAACTTGCTTTTAAATATCTTTCTTACTATTTCACTGCATCAAATGGCAGGGGTCATGGCATTCATTCTCCATTTGTATTCGATTTTATAAGCAATGTTTTAAATGATGATGAAGAACATACTGAACATGAAAAAATTGAAGATCTGCGAAGAAAATTATTGCATGACAACACAATCCTTATCATTGAAGATTATGGTGCAGGTTCTTCTTCCCGATCAAATCGGCGATCTGTTTCTTCGATTGCGAAACATGCGGTTAAATCAAAAAAATATGCGCGGCTTCTATATCGGCTTATTAAATATTACCAGCCAAAAATAATTATTGAGTTAGGTACATCTCTGGGCCTTACTACAAGTTATCTTTCATCAGCAAGCACAAATTCCGGGGTCTTTACATTGGAAGGTTCAAGGGAGATAGCAAGTATTGCCAGCGAAAATTTTAAAGCTTTAGAACTTAAAAATATAAAACTGGTTGAAGGGAACTTTGATTACACGCTGCCGTCGGTCATCTATCATTTACCGTCTGTTGATCTTGTTTTCATCGATGGCAATCATCGCCGTGATCCCACCATCAATTATTTTCATTGGTTATTGCCGAAGGCAAATAATGATTCCATTTTTATTTTTGATGATATTCACTGGAGCAGGGAAATGGAACAGGCATGGAATAATATCAAAGAACATCCTGCTGTTCGTTGCACGATCGATCTTTTTTTTATTGGGATAATTTTTTTCAGGCAGGAATTCAAAGAAAAGCAACATTTTACCATTCGATTTTGATAAAAATATATACGGCTTAAATGATTACCCTCAATGACACGACTCAGAATTTTCTTTATCTTGAAGCCTTTAAGAAATGGATATGATGTTAGGCGTATTAAAAGAACCTTCCCATGAAACAAGAGTATCACTGCTTCCCGAAGCGGTTGCTGTCCTGGTAAAGAAAAGTCTGGATGTAGTTATTGAACAAGGTGCAGGCCAGAAATCATTCGCGTCTGACCAGGACTATGAAAAAGCAGGCGCAAAACTTTTCCAGCGGCATGAAATAATTAGTTCTTCTCAAATTATACTTACGATTCACAAACCTTCTTTGGACGATGTAGCATTGATGAGATCAAAGTGCGTCATCGGGGTTTACCTGCCTTTGTATCACGTACCCCGTATGCATGAATGGGCATCGCGGGGAGTAACTATTTTTAGCCTTGACATGTTGCCTCGCACAACTCGTGCACAGACAATGGATGTATTGAGTTCACAGGCAAATATTGCCGGATACAAAGCCGTGCTCGAAGCGGCAAGTTTATATTCCAGGTATTTCCCTATGTTCATGACCGCTGCGGGAACTATTGCTCCCGCGAAAGTGCTTGTGCTTGGCGCGGGGGTTGCAGGTTTGCAAGCAGTTGCCACCGCGAGAAGATTAGGTGCAGTGGTTGGGGTATTTGATACAAGGCCTGCTGTGAAAGAAGAGGTAATAAGTCTGGGCGCAAAATTTGTCGAAGTAGAGGGAGCAGCCGATGCCTCCCAGGCTCGCGGTTACGCGGTAGATCAAAGCGAGGATTTCATCAAAAGACAAAAGGAGAAAATTGCTGAAAATATTATGAAGTCCGATATAGTCATTACTACTGCGCAAATCCCGGGAAAGGCAGCCCCTTTATTAGTAACAGCAAAAATGGTTGAAACGATGAGGCAGGGTTCCGTAATCATTGATCTTGCTGCTTCGACCGGTGGTAATTGTGAGCTGACAAAAAACAAACAAACGGTCTTGCATAATGGAGTTACTATCGTGGGCGATTCGAATCTTGCAGCAAGCATGCCTTCCGATGCAAGTAAATTATATGGAAAGAATGTGGTGAACTTTTTACAATTAATCATTGATAAAAATGGCAACCTGGATCTCAACTGGGAAGATGATCTTGTAAAAGGTTGTTGTATTACACATAACGGAGAGGTGGTACATGAGAGAGTGAGATCGTTAATGATTGGGTAGTTAATATCAGCAGTGAGTGGTAAGTAGTGAATTGTGAGTTATCAGTGATTTTTATATGACCGGCATTTGTTCTTTGAGCAGCGTTGTTCCGCCTCAGGCTGACCCTTGTACGTTCTGTTCACTATTGGTATTGAATATTGATAATTGAGCATTGAATATTTTTTTATGAACTCTATACTATTATGGATTACCGCTAATCAGCAAATGATCTACATTGTCATTCTCATGATCTTTGTTGGCATTGAAGTTATTGGTCATGTCCCGAGTGTTTTACATACACCATTGATGAGTGGTGCCAATGCTATTCACGGTGTCGTTATCATCGGTGCAATCATTGTTATGGGCAAGGCTGAAGAAAATAATTATTTAGCGCTGATCTTAGGATTTCTTGCGGTGATACTCGGGACATTAAATGTTGTGGGTGGTTTTGTTGTAACAGATAGAATGTTGGAGATGTTTCGTTCAAAGCCCAAATCACAAAAGACAAATTCCAAATAAAATTCAAATTGAAAAAAACAAATAAAAACACGACATCGAGCAAAGAATAGCAATTATTGCGGAAACTGACTAATTTTTAGTTTTTTGATTTTAAAATTTATTTGATTCTTGTCTCTTGGTTCTTAGAATTTATTAGAAGACTTTATGCAATTAAACATCCTCACACTCTGTTATCTCATTGGTTCAATTACATTCATTCTTGGATTGAAAATGCTTTCTCATCCGGATAGGGCGAGAAGAGGAAACCAGATTGCCGCCGCGGGGATGATCATTGCAATTCTCGGAACTATTTTTTTATATCATGATGATACGGGGAACAGATTACATAACTACGGTTGGATATTCGGTGGAATTTTAATCGGAGGAACGATTGGAACATTAGCAGCAAAGAGGGTAAAAATGACTGCCATGCCTGAGATGGTGAGTATGTTCAATGGTATGGGTGGTGCTTGTGCGGCATTGATTTCGATTGTGGAGTTTAATCATCTCGATAAAATTTATTTTGAGCCGTTATGGTATGATAGGGTTAACCTGGATTCTTTGAAGAACTTGCCTGACCCAACGGGGACGTTGATTATTATTGCAGCGGGATTAATCATTGGGTCAATTTCATTTGCGGGAAGTATGATCGCCTGGGGAAAATTAAATGGGAGAATCAAAGATTTTTCTTTTAGTGGACAACATATTCTTAATCTTATTTTATTATTTGCGATTTTAGGGTTGGCAGTTTTTCTAGTCACAAGCAACGGCGTTCTGAATAGTCTTATAATTTATGTCATTCTTGCATTGGCTTTGGTATACGGAATACTCTTCGTCATGCCAATCGGTGGCGCTGACATGCCCGTGGTAATTTCTGTACTTAACTCTTTTACCGGTGTAGCCGCTGCCTGCGGTGGATTTTTATACAACAACAAAGTGATGCTCACCGGCGGTATTCTTGTTGGCGCTGCCGGTACATTGCTTACTATTTTAATGTGCAAAGCGATGAACCGCTCCCTTGGCAATGTATTGATCGGTTCATTTGGTGGAGGCCATACAGTTGCTGGCGCAAAAAAACAACAGGGAGCGTACAAAGAGATAAGTTTAAGTGATGCTGCCGTAGTAATGGCCTATGCTCAAAAAATAATGATCGTTCCCGGGTATGGTTTGGCTGTAGCCCAGGCCCAGCATGCCTGTCACGACCTGGAAAAATTGTTGAATGAACGGGGCATAGATGTAAAATATGCCATTCATCCGGTTGCCGGACGTATGCCCGGGCACATGAATGTTTTGCTGGCAGAAGCTGACGTGAGTTATGATAATTTGGAGGAAATGGAGCAGGCCAACGAAGAATTTCCCTCAACAGATGTTGTATTGGTGCTTGGCGCAAATGATGTTGTAAATCCTGCAGCAAAAAATGATCCTTCTTCGCCAATTTATGGCATGCCGATCCTGGATGTGGAATTGGCAAAGACAATTATTGTAAACAAGCGCAGCATGAAACCAGGATACGCCGGTATTGATAATGAGCTTTTCTCTTTTAAAAAAACTTCTATGCTTTTTGGCGATGCCAAGAAAGTGCTGCAGGATCTGATCGCTGCGATAAAACAATTATAAAAAGTATCGAGATTTTTTGCCACAGATAACACAGATTGACACAGATTTTTGTCTTCTCTGTGCTCATCCGTGTAATCCGTAACATTAAAATATCACAAGGACTGCACTCCATATTTTCTCTGGTAAGCAATCAAAAAGGCGATTACTTCACTATACGTTCTTTTACCTGCAGGCTGATTATTGGCCTGCAAATATTTTCCATAGATCCAGGTAATTATTGGCTCAACCGGGTTTTGGTATTTCTTAAAAAATTTTCGCAATTCTTCATAATCTTTTTTAACCTGCGGGTGTAATGAATCAAGATATTTTCTCGCCTTCAAAGAATCGTTTCTGTAAAATTCACTAATAGCATAGTTGTACATGTCAAAATAAACAGAATAGCGAAATGCAGGTGAAGGATGTAAACGGCAGGCAAGAAAACCGGCAAAGTTGGCTTCATTTTCCTTTCCATATCCCACCTGGTGACCGATTTCATGACAGGAAACAAATGGCCGCTCAAAAATCGGAATAGTTGTATTTACCTGCCCTTCGCCTGAAAAAGGATTATAGTATCCTTCAAATCCAAAAATATTTCCGGCATAGCTGTATAAAGAAGGTTTAATTGACTTTGGATGATAATTTAAAAAAGGATAAAAACGGCCGGCAATTTTATAAGCCTCATCACTTTCCCGAAAAAGATTTCTTTTTTTATAAAACGAATCTCTTTGTGGCGGTTTAAGCTGAGATGCGTAATAGTTGAGCCGCTGTTCCAGCACGTTTGTTAAAGTATCCAGTTCTTTTAGTGTATATGTGCTCATTTGCAAATTCAATTGTCGGGCAATTCCGTTCCGGCTATAGTTCAATCCCCAGAAAAGATAAAAGAATATATATACCAGCAGGAAAAAGAATATGATCTGCTTTAACCCGCTGAGAAAATATTGTCGATTGAATTTTTTCTTAAATAAGACTTTCAAAATCTGCCAGGTTTTCACCAGCACAACAAGAATAAAAAAGCCATAAATAATATCTCCAATGCTGAAAGGTATCCAACCAAATAAGAATCGCTGGATTTTTGATATTACAGGGTAAATACCATTTGAATAATATTGTTCAATAAAGCCCGGATAAAGCGAAGAAAATTTAATAAGAACAGCAAGCAAAATCAGCAGTGCCCAACTCCAGGCCTTCATTAGTTTGTCAAAAACAGATCCGAAAAGTTGACGCAAGAAATTAAAATTTAGTTTATCTTCAAAATCAGGGTATTAAATTCATAGAAAGGACTAAATTAATTCAAATTCAGCCTTAAATTTTGCAATTTATCCCCTACCTTTGCGTCCCTCCGAATTAGTCCTGCGGGAACTGATTTTTTGAGCAAAAAGCCGAATGATGAGTCACAGAAGGGAATACGAGATAGCATTTGTGGGGCTTAAAGCTGGGATCCATGAATTCAACTACGAGATCAGGGATAAGTTCTTTGATGAATTTCAGCAGCAGGATTTCAGAAATTGCAATGCCAGTATAAAGCTGACTCTTGATAAAAAAAACGGCTTTATGTTGCTGAAATTTGAATTGGGAGGTACGCTGGAAGTAACCTGTGATCGTTGTAATAACGGGTTACCGATAGATCTTTGGGATGAGTTTAATATCATCGTAAAAATGGTCGAAGAACCGGAATTGATGAATGAACAGGAAGATGACCCCGATGTATATTACATAAGCAGAGGCGAAGGTCATATCAGCGTGGAAGATTGGATATATGAGTTTATTAACCTGGGTATTCCCATGCAAAAGACTTGTAATTACGAAAACATGGATGGGCCGCATTGTAATAAAGAAGCGAGGGATATGCTGAAGAAATTGGAAGCGGACGAAGAAAAAAAAGAAAACCCGATATGGAAAGGGTTAGAGAAATTTAAAGATTTAGAAAATTAAGTTGTGAATTGTGAGTAGTGAATTGTCAATGTCAGGATAATTCGCAATTGACAATTGACAATTGACAAAAACGTAAATTATGCCAAATCCGAAACGCAGACACAGTCAGCAGAGAAGTGCCAAGCGCCGAACCCACTACAAAGCCAAGGCCGCTACATTAAGTACCGATGGCTCAACGGGGGAAACACATCTGCGCCATCGTGCTCATTGGAGCGAAGGTAAATTGTATTACAAAGGAAGGGTAGTGGCTGATAAGACTGCTGAAAAGAAATGACATTCAAAATTCCAATAACAAATTCTAAATTCCGTTTTTAATTAAGATTTACAGGGATTTGGAATTTGAATTTTGATATTCTAATGAATATTGGTTTAGATATAATGGGCGGGGATTTTGCACCACTTGAAGCAATCATAGGCGTATCGCAATATCTGTCTGAAAATAACAATGCTGCTCATCTTACGCTCGTGGGAGAGGAAGCACAGATCAAAGATCTTTTTCGGGAACTTAATATCTCTCAAAACAACATAACTATCGTTCATGCTGAACAGGTTATTGACATGCATGAATCTCCGACAAAGGCTTTAAAAGAAAAACAACGTTCCTCCATTTCTATCGGTTTTCATTTGCTGGCTTCCGGAAAAACAGATGCATTTATCAGTGCGGGCAATACGGGTGCTATGCTTGTTGGTGCTTTGTTTAGCATCAAGGCCATCGAAGGAGTTTTAAGGCCTACTATTTCCAGTGTGATCCCAAAGGAAAATGGAAAAACGGGTTTAATACTGGATGTAGGCTTAAATGCAGATTGCAAACCTGAACAACTAAATCAATTTGCGGTGATGGGTTCAGTGTATGCTCAGCAAATTTTAGGAATTGACAATCCAAGGGTAGCATTATTAAATGTCGGGGAAGAAGAAGGCAAAGGAAATATTTTAGCCCAATCAACATATCCTTTGCTAAAGGAAAATAAGCACATAAATTTTATTGGTAATATTGAAGGCCGCGATATTTTATTGGATGTGGCGGACGTCGTGGTTTGTGAAGGGTTTACTGGTAACGTGATTCTGAAATTAGCAGAGTCATTGTACGAAATCAGTGAAAGACAAAATCTTGCACACGAATATTTCGACCGTTTCAATTTTGAAATTTATGGAGGCACGCCTGTACTTGGTGTGGCAAAGCCTGTCATAATTGGTCATGGCATTTCTCATGCAAGGGCGTTTAAGAATATGATCACCCTTGCTCAAAAAATGATTGAAAAAGATGTTATGAGCAAAATGAAAAAAGAGTTGGAATCATAGAACCACAGAACCACGACTAAAGGATTTAAAAGGATTATAGGGAAATAATAAATACTTTGATAACTCCTTTTTAACAACGTTGGATGTCGAGAATCTTTACTCTTACTATTTGCCTGGTCATATCTCATTTGACTTTTTCTCAAACGGATTCGGTACGCTATTCTCCTGTGCAAACGAAATACAGCTTTGATTGGGGCAATAATTTAACCCCGATCCTCTTGACCCAATATGGCCCGTCAACTAAGATAGTGATGATTCATTTGCACGACGATGAGATTGCGTCTGATAAGGCAGCGGGAATTGTTTTGAAGCGAACGGGTGGATTGCTTATCGAACTAAAAAATAACAGGAAAAGATTGATAAGTTTTAAAAAAAGCGGAAGAAAATTCTTTTTTGATCCGAATCGCATTTTCACTTCAACTGGATTGCGAAAAAATTTGCATTTTTTGAATGGTCATGTTACATCGGCTGCAGTTAACTCAGTGAAAGCATTTGCCGTTTTTATTCTTCAGAAAATCCCGGATTCTGTAACTCGTTTTATCGCATTGCATAATAATGAGAATGGCAAATATTCCGTTAATAGTTATACTGCTTATGGCAGTCACGCTAAAGATGCTTTGAAAATTCATATAAATCCGAAGCGTGATCCCGATAATTTTTTTGTAGTGACTGATTCTCTATTATTTAGTCGATTAGAAATGGCGGATTACAATGTCGTATTGCAAAACAGTACAAAGGCAAAGGATGATGGATCCCTTAGCATCTATTTTGGAAGAAGAAAGGTGGTTTATGTAAATGCAGAAGCAGAAAAAGGACGTGTGCAGACGCAGGTAAAGATGCTTTATAGACTCATAAATAGTTTAAAATAATCCGAAAATTTCAATTCAAGTATTAATTTTGGTTTTAAATAAATATCCATTTTTCTTATTTAATTGTATACCTTTCATCTTCTTACTCCTATTTAAGCTCCATTCATTATTTATTCATCTTAAAAACCACACAATGAAAAAATTCTTTTTTCTGATTTTACTTATTCCTTTTTTAGGGATAAGCCAGACAAAAAATGTTGTTAACTCAACCCGTGCTTTCCCAAAAGCTGATAAAGTTTTAGAATTTGAAAAAGCATTGGCAGCACACGCTCAAAAATACCATACCGGCGACTGGAAATGGCGTGTATATGAAATTCAATCCGGACCAGATGCTGGTGGTTATCACATTGTGGAAGGACCAACAAGCTGGGATGCATTTGACAGCAGGGGTAATCTTGGTACTGAGCATAATAATGACTGGAATAAAAGTGTCGCCATTTATCTTACAGACAAAAATGAACAAGCATATGGAGTTTATGTGGATTCGCTCAGCACAATTGCCCTTACAAATTATTCAGATAAAATTATTATCAGTCATCTGTATCCAAAACCAGGCATGATCAATGGAGCTATTGGACTTGTAAAGAAATTGAAAAAAGTATGGATGGATGGAAATGAAAACGTAGCTGTTTACCAATCTATTGTTTCCGGAGAGCCACAACTTATAACAGTTACGAGGTTGAAAGAAGGTTTAAAAGAACTGGCAGATGGTTACAGAAAATCAATGGCTGAGAGATACAATGCAGCTTACGGTGCCGGCGCATGGGACAATTATTTAGCAGACTATGCAAAATATGTTGACAATCGCTGGAGTGAACTACTTACTTACCGGGCTGATCTCAGTTCCAAATAGCTTTATTTAATAAATACAGAGAGCTTCAGCATTTACCCGGAGCTCTTTGTATTTTTTTAGAACAATATGGATAGCGATTAAAAGTTTTCTATCACCATAGCACTGGCACCACCGCCGCCATTACAAATTCCAGCAGCCCCGTATTTACCCTTGTTTTGTTTTAGCACGTTAATCAATGATATAATAATTCTTGCCCCGCTTGCTCCCAATGGATGACCAAGAGAAACGGCTCCTCCGTTTACATTTACTTTGGCAGGATCAAGATTCATTAATTTAATATTTGCAATGCCAACAACACTAAAAGCTTCATTCAATTCAAAATAATTAATGTCACTCATTTTTAATTCCGCCTTTTTTACAGCTTTCGGTACTGCAATACTTGGCGTAGTTGTAAATTTTTCAGGAGCTTGTTCCGCATCAGCATAAGAAATAATTTTTGCAATAGGTTTTATCCCTAAGGCCTCAGCTTTTTCTTTGCTCATTAAAACAAGAGCTGCAGCTCCATCATTCATTGTGCTTGCATTAGCAGCAGTCACTGTTCCTTCTTTTCCAAATGCTGGTTTCAATCCAGGGATCTTATCAAACTTGACATTCCAGGGTTCTTCATCTTTTTCAAATCTTGTTGTTTCACCTTTACGTGAGGGAATTTCGACAGGCACCACTTCGTCTTTAAATTTCCCATTGTCCCATGCATTCTGACTTCGTGTATAACTTTCAATCGCAAATGCATCTTGTTCCTGGCGACTTATTTTTTGTTCTGTCGCGGTAAGGTCAGCTGCACAGCCCATTGCATAACCATGATAACAATCGGTTAAACCATCTTTGGCAAGACCATCGATTAATTTTGTATCACCATATTTATTCCCCCACCTGAGATTTTCAATATAAAAAGGAACTGAACTCATATTTTCCATTCCACCTGCAACAACAATATCACTATCACCAAGCATAATACTTTGTGCTCCCTGTGAAATAGCCTTCATTCCGCTTGCGCAAACTTTATTAACTGTTGTACAAATCACTGTGTCAGGTAAACCCGCAAATTTCGCAGCCTGGCGTGCAGGTGCCTGTCCAAGATTTGCCTGTAATACACAACCCATCAATACTTCATCTACCTGTTCGGGTTTTATACCTGCTTTTTCAATGGCTGATCTTATAGCTATGGCTCCCAGTTTTGTTGCGGGCACATCTTTTAATGTTCCTCCAAAGCTTCCAATGGGGGTTCGAATTGCAGAGACGATATATACTTCTTTCATTTAAATTTTTATTTGTGTCTGCAAAGTTAGGATGCAAACACTTCATGAACATGAAAGAAATGTTGAATAGTGATAGAATCCCGCCGATGCCGGACAAGCTGTACAAGTCAAGAGGAAGGAAGCCACGGTCATCTATTTTTTTAATTCAATTGCTTCTTCAGTATTTTTACCGAAATCAATTAATAAATCATACGAAATGGCAAAAAAAGTATCAGGATTACGGGTCCGGCTTTTTGGGGGAATGCTCTTTGTTCTTTTTATATCATGGAACGTAAATAAAAAGCCGGCAAGAGAATTTTACCAGCTTACAGTATATCATTTTAAAACGGCGGAGCAGGAAAAAATTTTGGATAATTATTTTCAGAATGCTCTTTTACCTGCACTTCACCGTTTGAAAATAAATAATGTAGGTGTGTTTAAATCATGGGCGAATGATACGGTTACAGATAAGTTGATGTACATTTTTATTCCGGTTGAATCTTTGGAAATGATAACGAACCTTTCGGATAAGTTAAAAGGAGATGGAGCCTATACATCTGCGGGAACAGAATTTCTTGATGCATCGTACAACAATCCTCCTTACACAAGAAGGGAAGTCATATTACTGAAGTCGTTTCCCCTGGCACCAAAAATGCAATTGCCGGGTTTGCATGCTGCAAAAAAAGACAGAGTGTATGAATTGCGCAGCTATGAAAGTCCTACAGAAAAAAAATTTGAAAGCAAAATACAGATGTTCAACCAGGGTGATGAAATTGGTTTGTTCAAAAAACTAAACTTCAATGCTATTTTTTATAGCGAAGTGATAGCAGGCAGTAAAATGCCGAACCTGATGTATATGACAAGTTTTGAAAATAAAACCGACAGGGAAGAGCATTGGAAGACTTTTGGCAATGATCCATACTGGAAAAAGCTTTCGGCCATGCAGGAATATCAAAATAATGTTTCACATATCGACATAAACTTTTTGTATCCTGTTGACTATTCTGATTTTTGAAAACCAGGATACAATTTTTTTTATAATTTAAAACCCCTTCTTTCTACAGGTGATATACAACTAGTTACCATTTCTCCACAAATTGTGGGTAACATTCCTCTGGCAACAAGAAATAATTGGAATGCAATTTGGTTTATAGAAACAAACATTAATCTTATGATACCCTTTTGGATATTTGGACTTTTAATAGCGTTTACATTTTATTTATATTATATAAGCTGTACGCCTGAATCGCCTGTAAAAAAGCACGTTGGCAAGTTCAGATCGTGGTGTAAAGCTCGTTTGAATAATTCTTTTTTAAATTATAAATAGTCAAGTGTTTTAAAGCTTTACAATAAATAATTAACACTCTGCGGAGTGTTTTTTCATTTATGGAAATAGTGTAACTTTCTTATGCCTTACTAAATTTCTTTACTATTATGGCACGCAGCCACCATCGCCACAAAAAACATCACCCGCCACCGCATCATCCGGCTTCGGCAAAGCCAAAACGCAAAACCGCAGTAACAGTGTTCATAATTTTTCTGGGATTATTTGGTTTAGGTATTGGTTATTTTGCTGCAGGCACTATCGTTGCTCTCATCACCGGTGCACTAATTGGCGGAGTAATGGGCTATTTCATAGGTCACAGTCTTGATAGAATGGCAAGTAAAAAATAACATCACTTAGCCCATCATATTTCAAAAGTGCACAATTCCTGTAACCACTGTGTGCAGACAATAAAGATGGCATCAATCCCAAGCCGGATGAAAGGGATGCTATAGCATCTCGTAAGATTTAAATCGTTTGCGTTTCTATTGTTAGAAATTTTATACAGTTTCATTCTTCAATCAAAAATGAATCCTGTAAATTGAAGGCTGATTGTTCACCATTTAAAACTACAGCTGCATGGGAGATTTCCAGGTTAAGAAACAATCTAAAAAATACGATGCAATAATTATTGGTTCAGGTGCAGGTGGCGGAATGGCTACGTATGTTTTAGCAAACGCAGGACTAAAAGTTTGCCTGCTTGAGGCGGGACCAATGTATGATCCTGCAAAAAATTCCTGCCAGTTGAACAAACCGTGGGATTCACCACGACGCGGTGCCAGTACAAAGTTTCGTCCCTTCGGCGATTTCGATGGGTGCTATTGGGGTTGGGAAATTGATGGCGAGCCATATACGCAGGTTGGTGACACAAAATGGGAATGGTGGCGTGCAAGGATGTTAGGCGGACGTACGAATCATTGGGGAAGAATTTCTCTGCGGTTTGGCCCAAAAGATTTTAAAAGAAAAAGTATTGATGGCCTCGGTGATGATTGGCCGATCAGTTATGATGATATCAAACCTTATTATGATAAGATCGATCGCTTGCTTGGAGTGTTTGGTACAAATGAAGGTTTGGAAGATGATCCTGATGGAATTTTTCTTCCTCCTCCAAAACCACGACTGCATGAATTGTTTATAAAAAAAGCTGCAACAGGCATTGGTATTCCTGTTATCCCTTCGCGTTTATCCATTCTCACAAAAAAAATTAATAATGATCGCGGGCAATGTTTTTATTGTGCACAATGCGGGCGCAGTTGTAAGGTATATGCTGATTTCTCTTCTTCGTCCTGTCTTGTGATACCCGCAATAAAAACGGGTAACGTTGATCTTATCACCAATGCGATGGCCCGCGAGGTGCAGACCAGTAAAGAAGGATTAGCCACAGGGGTTTCATATGTGAGCAAAGATGATGGACAGGAATACCAGGTTGAAGGCAGAACAGTTATTCTTGCAGCCAGCGCTTGTGAGAGTGCAAGATTATTACTCAATTCAAAATCGCCACGTTATCCAAACGGACTTGCCAACTCGAGCAATGTAGTTGGAAAGTATTTGCATGATTCAACAGGTGCAGGTATGGGAGGGATTGTTCCTGCATTGTTTGATCGCAAAAGGTATAATGAAGATGGAGTAGGAGGCATGCATGTATATACTCCGTGGTGGCTGGATAATAAAAAACTTGATTTTCCCCGCGGCTATCATATTGAATATGGAGGCGGTTTTGGGATGCCTTTGTATGGGTTTCAATGGGGAATAGAAAATTTGAATGGAAGATATACGGTAAGAGGACAACAGAAACAACCAGGCGGTTATGGTGCATCATTGAAAGAAGATTACAGATATTTTTATGGAGCACATGTAGGCATGGCTGGTCGGGGGGAGGCGGTTGCAAGAGAAGATAGCTATTGTGAAATTGATCCTGCAGTTATTGATAAATTTGGAATTCCTGTGTTGCGGTTTCATACTACCTATACAGATTATGAAATAAAGCAGGCCAAACACATGCATGAAACTTTCAGTGATATTTTAGGTGCAATGGGTGCAATCATAACCTGGGGACATGATGATGGCCCGCACAATAACTGGGGTTTACAGAATCCCGGTAATATCATTCATGAAGCAGGCACAGTACGAATGGGCGGTGATCCTAAACGTTCACCCCTGAACAAATGGAGCCAGGCGCATGATTGCAAAAATTTATTCTGTGTAGATGGTGGGCAATTTGTAAGCCAGGGCGATAAAAATATCACGTGGACCATCCTGGCGCTAAGTATGAGAGCAAGTGAGCATATTGTGGATGAAATGAAGAGACAAAATATTTAAGTAAAAAGTCAAAAGTCAAAAATGTCGATACCGGTTTATTTCTGACAAATTTTACGCATTTTGAATTTTGACTTCTTATCTATCATAATGAATCACAAATAAAAGATACATATGGATCGGAGAAAATTAATCAAACTAATTACTACCGGAACTCTCGCAGTTCCTGCTGTGATTGCAGGTTGTAAAGATGAAGACAAAAAACCTGAAGTTGCTAAAGAACCGCAATTCAATCTTGATCGTAACAAGGATGAACTGCAATATGAGAAGAGCCTGCTTACGATGGGAAAATTTTTTACTGATCACGAAATGGCAACGATCACATTGCTTGCCGACATTATTATTCCTAAGGATGAAGTAAGCGGAAGTGCAAGCGATGCTAAGGTGCCTGAGTTCATTGATTTTATTGTCAGGGATATGCCGGAACATCAGACACCGATGCGTGGCGGTTTGCGCTGGCTTGACATGCAATGCTTCAAACGTTATGAAAAAAGTTTTATCGATTGTGATCATCAGCAGCAAATGCAAATAGTGGATGATATTGCTTATCCGGAAATAGAATACATCGATGAAAAAGGAAACAAAATAAAAAAGGGAAAAGTTAAACCCGGAATGGAGCAGGGAGTTGCGTTCTTTGACCTGGTGCGCAACTTAACGGCAACCGGTTTTTACACTTCTGAAATTGGAATAAAAGATATTGGGTATTTAGGTAATACACCTAATCAATGGAATGGTGTTCCGGACGATGTGCTGAAAAAATACAATATGGCTTACTCAGAAAAAGAATTAAAGGAATGTGTGAGTTTTGATAAAGTATGAGATATATAAATTGCTGATTTGCCGGAAGCTTTAGGTTCCGGCAAATAAATTTTTTTGTCCACTGTTATTTATTTTCAAAATCAAATTTATGTTGTTCCTGGTAAGCTCTGAATGCTTCGGGATTACCATAAGGTCCTAAATATTTTGAACTTCCAAAACCCAGGATGGGCCAGAAAATAATTCCTAATAAAATTAATCCTACAGTAAAGCCTTCATCATGCCCGAAACTTTTCGATATCATATTATAGAGCCAGATAACAAAAACAATATTCACTATAGGAATTAAACATAAGAGAGTCCAAATGCCCGGTTTGCCAGCGATCTTAGTCATAATATAAATATTGTAGAACGGAATTATGCAGGCCCATCCCGGCTGACCCGCTTTTACAAAAACTTTCCATTGAGCAACAATTAAAAAGATAACAACGGCAAGCCAGCAAATAATAAAAGCAGGATTGTAAAAAATGTCAAAGGCGTGATTATAATCTTGTTCCATAATAGTTGGTTTTGGTGAAATACAATATAAAAAAATTTTCAACATTTATGGGCAAAAAATAAATAAATTACCGGAAGTATTAGTGAGTGATTCTTCGGGATGCTCAGGAAAACTCCACAGAAGCCAAATAGGAATTAAGGGCAAGCAAAAAAAATACGCAAATACTATTAACCAAAATTTACGGCATGTTTTCTTAATTAACAGTTGTGAATAAGTAACTTTAGGTAATCATTGATTTAATCAGTTACTTTAAATAGCAGAGAATATTTCTTATTGCAATAACGATGGAACACCGATAACGAACCCGGCCTTGTTAGCGGTATTATGAAAACTTAAATTGAAGCGAATTGACAGACACGATCATCAACCTTGAAACCGTAAACCCTATAGAGTTTTTCGGAGTAAATAATGGTAAGCTCGACATCCTCAAAAAAAAATTCCCGCTTTTAAAAATTCTTTCACGAGGTACACAACTCAAACTTAGCGGTGCTCCGGAGCAGGTAGAAAATGCGAAGGAAAAAATTGATCTCATTGTGCAATACCTTGAACGTAATGGGCACATGAGTGAGAATTATTTTGAACAAATACTCGGTGGCGACGATGCCGAATCAATAGACCATTTCATCGAGCGCAATCCTAATGATATACTGGTATTCGGACCTAACGGTAAAAGTGTTCGCGCAAGAACAGCCAACCAGAAAAAACTGGTACAACAGGCAGAGAAGAATGACATTGTGTTCGCTATCGGTCCTGCCGGTACTGGTAAAACATATACCGCCGTTGCGCTTGCCGTGCGTGCATTAAAAAATAAGCACGTAAAGAAGATCATTCTTACACGACCGGCGGTGGAAGCCGGCGAAAACCTCGGATTTTTGCCTGGTGATCTCAAAGAAAAAATTGATCCTTACCTCCGGCCCTTGTACGATGCGCTGGATGATATGATACCGGCCGATAAGCTGGGTTATTATATGAGCACTAGAACTATTGAAATTGCTCCGCTGGCTTATATGCGTGGCCGCACACTGGATAATGCATTCATTATTTTGGATGAAGCACAGAACGCCACCGACCTGCAATTGAAAATGTTTTTAACACGTATCGGTGCCAATGCAAAAGCAATAATCACTGGCGATATTACCCAGGTTGACTTACCACGGCACCAGAGAAGCGGCTTGCAAACTGCTGTCCGGATCTTAAACAATATTGATGGCATTGCGCATATTGAATTGGATGAAGATGATGTCGTGCGCCACAAGCTTGTAAAACAAATTTTAAGAGCGTACGAAAAAGAAAGAAAGCAGGATGAGAAAAGACAGGAGTGAAATGTTTTCTTCCGGAAAATTGTTTAAGAGTTCACAAGTTCCAAAGTTCCAGGGATAAACTTGTGACCTCTGGAACTTATAAACTCTGGAACTTAATCAACCTCAAAATTTCAGGTAATAATCCTTCAACAAATCTTTAAACTCACTAGTATATTGCTGCTGTTCATTCCAGATTGAAATTTCTTCAATACGAGTCTCGACTTGATCTCGTTGTTTCAATTTTCCTTCGATCATCAGGCGGAAATAATTATGTTTTGGTGATTGCCTGACGAAAATAATCTTCGAAACAAACAGATCATGCTTTAATAAAATTTTCATGATCTCTTTATTTCTTTTGAAAGGGAGCAACAAATAGAAAAGTCCCGCCGGGGAAAGATTTCCTTTGATAATATCCGGCAATTCCGAAAGGAGTAATCCTGATTGATGATGAGCCACATTCTTTTTTTCATTACCTGGTCTTATTTCTTTTTCATAAAAAGGAGGATTGCTGATGATCACATCATACTTTTTTATGAACATAAAGAATTTTACATCACTATGTATCACCTGTATCCTTTCAGCAAATGAAGAAGCAACTGCATTTTCCTTTGCCTGTTCATAAGTTTCTTCGTCAATTTCCATAGCATCTATGATGGCTGATGAGTTTTTCTGTGCATACATCAGGCTCAATAAACCTGTGCCCGTTCCAATATCAAGCGCATTTTTCATTTTCAATTTTTCATTTTCAATTTCGTTAACAAGCCAGGCTCCGAACAAACAGGCATCGGTGGTTATTTTCATCGCGCATCGATCCTGGTGAATGGTGAATTGTTTGAATTGGAAATAAGAGTTAGACACGAGGCACAAGATACAGGGGACACGGCTAAGGGACAAGGATCAAGGTACAAGACACAAGTTAGAAACCGCTGATCTTGCGCTTTCACCTTGTACCTTGATCCTTGTCCCTTTTTACCAGCTTGCTCTCGCACTTGCAGTCACTGAAAGATCGGCAAAATCTTTTTCAAAATATTTATAATATGCGGTGATGGCGATCATGGCTGCATTATCTGTACAATATTCAAAGGCCGGAATAAATGTATTCCAGTGATTTTTTCTTCCTGATTCTTCAAAGGCTCCGCGTAAGCCGCTGTTTGCAGATACTCCACCTGCAATGCAGATATCTTTGATCTCTGTCTCTATAGCAGCCTTTTTAAGCTTGTTTAATAATATACTTACAATTCTCTGCTGAATGGACGCACATAAATCAGAAAGATTTTCGTCAATGAATTTTTTCTGATCTGTTTCAGAAGCTATGGCTTCTTTTTTGTAAACATGACTTTTTCCTGCATTCTGCAAAAAATAAAGAATGGAAGTTTTTAATCCGCTGAAACTAAAATTTAATTCAGGGATCTGTGGTTCGGGAAAATGAAATCGATTTGGGTTTCCGGATTTAGCATATTTATCGATCAATGGTCCGCCGGGATAAGGAAATCCTAACAATTTTGCAGATTTGTCAAAAGCTTCCCCTGCCGCATCATCAATGGTTTCACCAAGCAGTTTCATTTTGGTTGGTGATTCGCACAAAACAATTTGTGTATGCCCTCCGCTGACTGTTAAACATAAAAAAGGAAAATCGGGTTTCGGATCATCAATAAGATTTGCTAAGACATGGGCTTGCATATGGTGTACGGCAATCAGAGGCTTATTCAATGCAAGCGATAATGATTTTGCAAACTGTGAGCCTACGAGCAAAGAACCAATCAATCCAGGTGATTGAGTAAACGCAATTGCATCAATATCCCGTAGCTCATAACCCGCAACCCGTAACGACGCATCTACAACGGGAATTATATTTTGCATATGTGCTCTGCTCGCCAACTCGGGAACTACACCTCCATATTTTTCATGTATGGTTTGATTGGCAGTAATATTTGACAAAATTTTTCCGTCCCTGCATACCGCAGCCGATGTTTCATCACAGGAAGATTCTATGGCGAGAATAGAAATGCTACGCCTTGTCCCCCTGAAGGGGGGATTTTGGTTTGAACTTATCTCATCCTGGATCATTTTAAGAAGACTTTTTACAAAAGAAGGAAATAATTGTTTTTGTTGAGTTTTCGAATACTCCCGTTTATGTGATGGGGGGTTTATTTACCTCGTATCGCTGCTACCGGGTCCATTCTTGCTGCTTGCGACGCGGGAATAATTCCTGCGGCTACTCCAACTATGAGGCAAATGCTGACGGCCGTGGTGAGATTGCTTGTAGAAATAAAAATGGGAAAATGAAGAAGACCGGATAATATTTTCGTCAGAACAAAAACAAGGAATAATCCCATCGCTCCTCCTATAAGGCAAAGAAATGCTGACTCCAATAAAAATTCGGAAAGAATAACTCTGTTCTTTGCACCAATTGCTTTTTTTAACCCGATCTGGCTGGTACGTTCCCTTACAGTTACAAACATTATATTGGCTACTCCAAACATTCCTACCAGCAACGATATGCCCGCAATGATCCAACCACCCGTATTTAGAGGGACAAAAATATTACTTACGGCTTCGCTGAAATCATTGATATCGTTCAAAGCAAAATTATCATCCTGCGTAGGGCTTAATTTGTGAATAGCTCTCATAGATCCTCTCAGATCGTCTTTCAACGCTACACTTCGAAGATTATCCTTTCCTTGCACAAGAATGACCGGGTTCGAGTTTTGTGCAAACATAATATTGCGTGCAAACTTACAAGGCATCATCACGCTCTCATCAAACCGCCAGCCGCCGATCATCGACTGTCCCTGTTTTTTTATGACGCCAATCACTTCTAATTTTTTTCCACGCACCTGCATCAATTTTCCTATTGCTATTTCCGGCGATGTAAATAATTTTTCTGCTACTTCATTGCCAATAACCATTACAGGACTTCCATGATCGAATTCCGATTCTGTGATAAAACGTCCGAAAGAAATATCAACTGGCTGAATCTCGGGGAACTCTTCACTGACGCCGTATAAGTTTACATTAGAAAGAGAGTTCTCTTTATATACGACATTATCATTGGCCTGAATATTAAAGGCGACAAATTTTGCACTGGGCGTTCTTTCCTTGATCTGTGTTATTTCGTCATATTTTGGCTCCGGACGTTTTACATAACGCCACCAGGGGTAGTCCGGGCCGTCACCTGCGGTGTAGTCCCATTTATCAATGTAAATTGTATTGGTACCCAGGCTTTTTATTTCGTTTTGAATATTGTGCTCAAGGCTGTTTACCGTGGCCAATACACCGATAATGCAAAAAATTCCAATAGTAATGCCGAATAAAGAAAGAAAAGTACGGAGCTTATTTTTCCATAGCTCCTGCATGGCCATTCTAAAACCACTTGCAATAATTTCAAGACTTCGGCGCATGATGCAAATTTACGCCCTGGATGTTGAGTGATGAAAGATTTTATTTATATGGTAACCACCTTCGAAAACTCCAACAATGATTATGTTGAGACACTCTGTTGAGCGTTCGGTAAGTTTAGGCGAATAAACTACACTTCTTACGGTGAACCAGGTATGCAGGTTTATGATCGGCTTCTTCCTGAATTTTTCTTTCTTCCTTTTGACGATCTTTCATCAGGGGCAGGCGGAACTTTTGCCCCTTCTTCTCTTGCTTCAGACAAGCCTATTGCAACAGCCTGCCTTGGGTTGGTAACTTTTTGTCCGCTTCTGCCACTTTTTAATTCGCCATGTTTCATTTCATGCATGGCTTTTCAACTTTGTCCTGGCTTTTTTTTGAATACCTGGCCATAAAATAGATTTTTAGATGATTGAATATATTTAGCGCTTCAAAATGTTTGCCGTTTACTGTCACATTAGTCAAATGAAGTCAAATACGTCATAGCAATTTCATAGCTTTGCAAACTTTAAAAAGGTCATTAAACAACTGTATTGATTCATTTGACCTATATGACCCATATGACTAATTTGACCATGAAATACCAGGACGAAATACAAAGAAGAAGAACATTTGCGATCATTTCTCACCCGGATGCGGGGAAAACTACATTGACTGAAAAATTTCTTTTGTTTGGTGGTGCAATTCAAACCGCCGGAGCTGTAAAAAGCAATAAAATAAAAAAATTTGCTACCAGCGATTTTATGGAGATTGAACGCCAGCGCGGAATTTCGGTGGCAACATCAGTAATGACTTTTGAATACAAAGGCATCCTGATCAACCTGCTTGATACACCCGGTCACAAAGATTTTGCAGAAGACACATTTCGCACCTTGACCGCAGTTGACAGCGTTATCCTGGTGATCGATAGTGTAAACGGCGTGGAAGAACAAACAAGACGTCTTGTGGAAGTATGCAGGATGCGTGATACACCTGTAATTGTTTTTATCAACAAACTGGACCGTGATGGTAAGAATCGCTTTGGGCTGTTGGAAGAAATAGAAAAAGAATTAAAGATCGCACTGCACCCGGTGACCTGGCCGATCAATAGCGGCAAAGAATTCAAAGGTGTTTATGATCTGTTTGATAAAGATATTTTGTTATTTACTCCAAACACAAAAGCCATCGGCGAAGACGCTGTTCGAATTACTGATCTTTCAACTTCGGTGCTTGATGAAAAGATAGGAGAGAAGGATGCTGCCATTTTACGCGAGGATATAGAATTGGTTGAAGGTGTTCATGGCAATTTGAATGTGGATGATTACCTCGCCGGCAAAGTGGCACCATTATTTTTTGGAAGTGCCATTAATAATTTTGGCGTAAAAGAGTTGCTGGAAACATTTATTCGCATTGCGCCATCGCCGCAATGTCGTCCAACCTCGCAACGGGAAATTTGCCCCGGTGAAGAAAAATTAAGCGGGTTCGTTTTTAAGATACATGCTAATCTTGATCCCAAGCACCGGGACAGGATCGCATTTATCAGAGTGTGCAGTGGCAAATTTGAGCGCAATAAATATTATCATCATGTTCGCCTGGATAAGGATATCCGCTTCAGTAATCCTTATAGTTTCCTGGCCCGGCAAAAAGATATTATTTCAGAAGCATATCCGGGTGATGTGGTTGGCTTGTTTGATACCGGCAATTTTAAAATCGGAGATACATTGACAGAAGGAGAGGATCTTTATTTTACCGGCATTCCTTCTTTTTCTCCGGAGATCTTTAAGGAAGTAGTGAATAAGGATCCAATGAAAACTAAACAACTTGAAAAAGGTTTATTGCAATTAACGGACGAAGGCGTTGCACAATTGTTCACTCAATTTGGCGGCAATAAAAAAATTATTGGTTGCGTGGGTGAATTGCAGTTTGAAGTGATCCAGTATCGCCTGCTGCATGAATACGGAGCTTCAGTTCAGTTTAATAATCTACCATTTTACAAAGCTTGCTGGATCACCAGCAGCGATCCTCAAAAATTACTTGAGTTTACAAGGTTTAAGCCGGCCAATATTGCCGAAGATAAAGATGGCCATTTGGTTTATTTGGCGCAAAGTGAATGGTTCCTGAATACTGAACGAACAAACAACCCCGCAATTGAATTTCACTTCACAAGCGAGATACATAAAGAAGCGGTGTAAAATTAAAATGCTAACAAAGATGACCAGTTGTATCTTTTTCTAAAGGTTAATGAATTTGAGTAGCTACTCCAACGGATGTTACTCCTCCACTTGTTGTGTAATTCTCTCCATATTGCAGTTTGGTATCGGTTATTGTCACATTGTTCCAATTTACCGTTAGAGTATTTCCAGGCGAATAAGTTATTATCCACTGAATTTTTGTTTTCGCTGCATCTGTAAATCCCCAGGTTATTGGTGCTATAGTCGATCCAAGAGTAAAAGTTCCTGTATTATTGATATTAAACAAAATACTCTCATTGTCAAGATTAGCAATGTTTCCAGTCACACCGTGTTTATAATAATATGCTATACCACCACCAGATGTATTTACCTGTGCAAACGTTATTTCATCCATCTTCCATAGACCTTTTGTAAGCATCTGCTCAGGCGTAGGCGTAGAAGGGGCAGTACTATCTTTTTTGCACGAATTCAATAAAAATAATGAAGCAGTAAAAACGAATAAGATAGATTTAATTTTCATAAAATAGTTTTTAGAGTGAAAATAGAAAG
>Ga0207106_1034_pt1 | contig 32805 bp, 32 predicted proteins | sample Alteio_BWMinHeat_78_FD_153535 | JGI IMG/M metagenome (GOLD analysis project Ga0207106, IMG submission 153535) | Enriched cells from forest soil in Barre Woods Harvard Forest LTER site, Petersham, Massachusetts, United States -... | ecosystem: Environmental > Terrestrial > Soil > Temperate forest >...
TATTCGCGGTGCTGGAGAAGCAAGTGCATTTGGTGAAATCAGTTACCTGGGTTTTCCTTTTTCTGTTTCAGAAACATTTCAACAACGAAATACAAATTCTTCAATTCACGAATCACTAAGAAGGGTAGAGGAAATTGAGAATATTTGTGTGAAAACGGGTAAACAACTAGTTGTTTATATATCCATGGCTTTTGGCAATCCCTATCATGATCTTTATTCCGAAGAAATTGTTTTTGATTGGGTAAACAAAATAGTTGACCTGGGAATTAAAACGATTTCTTTGGCCGATACAGTTGGAGTTGCTGAGCCGCCACAAGTTTATTCGATGACGAAATATTTAATTGACTTACTACCTGGAATAGAAATTGGCGTGCATCTTCATTCAAGACCCGATAATTGGAAGGAAAAGTTGGAAGCCGCCATCAAAGCAGGTTGTAAAAGATTTGACGGCGCACTAAAAGGCATTGGCGGTTGCCCGATGGCCAACGATGAACTGGTAGGAAATATGAATACTGAATGGATGATCGGATATTTCAAAGAAAAGAAGTTGTTGAATGGTTTGAATGAAGTGGCCCTAAACGAAAGCCTGCAAATAGCATCTGGAATATTCATTAATGAATAAATAATTTGAATTTCTGCGGATGGATTTCATGATAAATATTGACCTCAGGAAACTTTCAAAGAAAATTAATTATAAGAATAAGATCTTGCTGATCGGCTCCTGCTTTACCGAACATATTGGCAATTCTTTGGAAGAATTAAAATTTTCTGTTTTACAAAACCCGAACGGAATTCTTTTTGATCCGTATAGTGTAAGCAAAAGTTTGGTTTCATATATTGACAATAAGAAATACACAGAAAGAGATTTTTTTGAGTTAAACGAAGTTTGGCATAGTTGGGAACATCATAGCCGATTTTCAAATACTAATTTGTCTGAAGTTGTTCGTGTTGTGAATGAATCGCAACAAAAAGCTCATGCGTTCCTCGAAGATGCCGATTGGGTCATTATAACATTGGGTTCGTCATTTTCTTATCGGCTAACGGAACAGGGAATAAAAACTGCCGGATCTTTAAAAGATTCCGGCGTTGCCAACTGTCATCGTGCACCGGCTCAATGGTTCCATAAACATTTAATGACCATCAACGAAATCATTTCCACTCTTGAGAATTCCCTGCAACAATTATTTCAATTCAATCCTAAGCTCAATATCATTTTTACAGTAAGTCCCGTAAGACATATAAGAGATGGAGTCATTGATAACAATCGCAGCAAGGCGAGATTGATCGAATCAGTTCATCATTTGGTCAATAATTATGACCAATTATATTATTTTCCTGCTTACGAGTTAGTAATTGACTTGTTGAGAGATTATCGTTTTTATGATGCAGATCTTGTTCATCCCAATTATATGGCAACAGAATTTGTACTACAGAAATTCGAAGAAACCTGTATTGATGAGGAATCAGAAAAACTAATGGAAGAAGTTAAAAGTATCGTGATCGCAAGGAAACATAAAGCATTTCAGCCTGAGACAGAAGCACACAAACAATTTCTTAAAACTTATTTTGGAAAGGCCAAAATTTTGAAAGAAAAATATCCTTTCCTGGATTTGAGCGAAGAACTAAATTATTTTTCGGAAAAGTGATGGAGACCAGTGGCCACTTACAACTCAACAATTTTATAAACATTTTTCTGGAAGTATTTTTCTCCTGGTCGTAAAACAGTGTTTGGGAATTTAGAGATATTAATTGCATTAGGATGTTTCTGAGTTTCCAGGCACAAGCCGGAAAAAGGTCCGTATTCAGTATTATATTTTCCCCTGATCTTTGGAAATCCCTGCCCGGTATATAAGTGAACTAAAGGTTCAGAAGTCAGTACCTGTAATTTCAATCCTGTTTTTTTTGATTGAACTTCTGCAACAATTGAAAGCTGCGTATCATTTTTATCGACCACAAAACTTTGATCATAGCCTCCATTTACTCTTTCATTGATTGCATGGAATTCCCTGAAATCATATTTTGTGTCTGCTGCAAAAATATAATTCCCTGTTGTAACCAGCCCTTCATCCTGTTCAAGGATCCTGTCCGAATAAATTTTTACCTCATGTTCACCAATGGTTCCTTCGCCATTATTTAAATTAAAATAGCCGTGATGAGTAAGATTGACCGCAGTTGGTTGATCACTGGTTGCCGTATATTCATAGATCAGGTCGTTGTCATCATTTAATTCAAAGCAAATATTTACTTCAAGATTCCCGGGAAACCCTTCTTCTCCGTCGGGGCTGTTATATTTAAGTTGAAGGATATTGCTTTCTTCATTAAACGAGACAAAGTCCCAAACTTTTTTATCAAAACCATCAAAACCTCCATGCAGCTGATCATTCCCCCAATTTTTTGAAACAAAAAAGTCTTTATCATCAATTTGAAATGAGGCATTTTTGATACGGTTTGCATATCTGCCAACTGCTGCGCCCATGAAAGGATAGGTTTTTAAATAATCAGCATTGAGATAATCATGTACATTTTCAAATCCAAGAACAATATCATTTACGGTTTTATCTGGCATAGAAATTTTATATGCCATAATAATCGCACCATAGTTAGTGATCAACACTTCTGTACCATTTGCATTGTGCAAGCTGTACAAATAAATATCTTTACCTGATGGATGAGTAAAGCAGAATTGACCGGCCTTTTCCATATAGTGAACGAATATAAAATACTATGACCGATATAAAACAAGAATTTCAAAAACGTTTTCAAAAACAACCCGATCATATTTTTTTTAGCCCGGGAAGAGTGAATTTAATTGGCGAGCATATTGATTATAACGGTGGAAGGGTGATGCCTTGTGCTATCAGCCTGGGGACATACCTCGCAGTCTCAAAAAACACGGATAAGATTTTTCGGTTTCAATGTCTCAATTTTCCTGAAACAGCGGAAATACATTTGCAGAGCTCCTATTCAAAAACAGGAAGAGAGTGGTTCAACTATCCCCTTGGTGTTATTGACAATATCATTAGGGAAGAATATTCTCTTTCCGGCCTTGACTTGTTGTTTTATGGAAATTTACCAATCGGGGCAGGACTTTCCTCTTCTGCATCAATTGAAGTGTTAACAGCTTATGCTTTGAGCGAATTATTTCAATTAAATATCCGGAGACTTGGGATCGCATTGCTTTCGAAAAAAGTGGAGAATGAGTTTATCGGTATGAATTGCGGTATTATGGATCAGTTTGCAGTGACCCTTGGTGAAAAGCATAAAGCCATTTTATTGAATTGTGATACTCTTGAGTATGAGCTGTTGCCCTTTGAAATAAAAGATTATGCTCTCGCAATTATCAATACAAATAAAACAAGGAAGCTGACTGATTCAAAGTACAATGAACGATTCGCAGAATGTGGCGAAGTGCTGAAAAGATTAAAAAAAGAGATCGATGCAAAAAATCTTTGTGATGTTTCGATTGAAGATCTGCAAACTCACAAATTTTTAGTTAATGACCCTGTCTTAGAGAAAAGGGCATTACATGTTATTTTGGAAAATTCACGGGTAAATGAAGCGGCTAAAGTTTTGAAAGCTGCAGATTTGAAAGAATTTGGCCGGCTAATGTATGACTCGCATCGGTCATTGAAAGAATTATATGAGGTTTCGGGAGTTGAATTGGACACTATCGTTGAGTTTTGTAAAACCTATGACAAATGCATAGGCGCTCGTATGACGGGGGCAGGTTTCGGAGGTTGTGCTATTGCGTTGGTAAAAAAAGAGTCAATGGATGATTTTGCAGAAGGGCTGATTCAATATTATAAAAATGAAATTGGTTACGAACCCACAATCTTTGCTTCAGAGATAGGCGACGGGGTGAGAGAAGTTTTTTAGCAACCAACATTTTGAATCAAATTATGTTTTCGGTTTTATAAGCTCATTACAAGTTAGTATTTCCAAATCTATATCTTATTTTGATCTTCGTATTCCGCCATCAGTTTGTTTAAGGTTTTTAACTCCAGGGCTTTAGTGTTATCGGCAAAAATTTCATCTATCCTGTTAACGGCTAATTCATATTCCCCGCGATTCGATATTTTCCTTTTTTTCAATATTCTTTCAATGACCCTGATATAAGCTATTTCGACAGACTCATAGTTGATCTTCAGCTTTTCTTTAATTAAGTTTTTAAATTCAACGGCAATTGGCAATGGCATATGGTGAATTATCTGGTCATCAATATCGGCGCTTATAGCCTTTAATGGTTTTATCCTTTTTGCCTGGTAGGCCTTCTGGACCAATCTGTAAGTTTCTTCCAAACCTTTTATTGAATCCGGCGATGCAGATAATTTTTGAATTACAAATTGAGTATAAAGAAGGCATTTATCCTTTAGTAATTCCAGTTCATTTTTCATAAATGATACCTATTAAAATCAATGCATTCTGTCACCACGCAGAGTTAGTTGTTGCATTATTCCTGCTTCATATTCCAGCCATTGATTCCATCTGGTCCTCACTTTGTCATTGTCAATATAAGTTTCAGCCAACTCAATAAATAAAGTATAATGCCCGGCTTCACTTTCCATAAAGCGACGATAAAAATGGCGAAGGTATTCATCATTCAGCCCTTCACTTAATCGTTTAAATCGTTCACAGCTTCTTGCTTCAATCAATGCACAAATAAGAAGTTTGTCCAGCATCCTGTCTTCCTCACTGCCGCCTTTGGTTTCAAATTTCAACAGCTCATTTACATATTCATCTTTCCGTTGCCGGCCAAGTTTTAAATTTCTTTTCTGCAGCTCAGCAAGCACTAAACGAAAATGTCCCCACTCTTCGGTTACGATCGGAGACAGTTCAGCTACTAATTTTTCTTTATCACTATATCGCTGAATAATGGAGATGCAGGAAGTAGCTGCCTTTTGTTCGCAATAAGCGTGATCAGTTAAAATATCTTCCAATGATTTTGCAGCGAGGTTTACCCAGCGCGGATCAGTGGGCAAATGTAAACCAAGAATGTTTTTTGTATCCCGTGAAAGTTCCATAATCAGCAAAAATAAACGATAATGTCATTAGGAATCAGCGCTGATATATATACTGAGCAGAGCACCAGAGGAAAAAAATTAAATCGAAAAATTCTTAACCTCTTTTGTGTAAATTATCAGCCATTGCCATCCAATATTTATAAACTTATAATTTATGAAAAGATATAAAATAGGAATGAATAGCCTGCTCTTTGTTTTATTTCCTAATTTCTTGTTTAGTCAATCCATAGATGGCATAAAAAAAGAAAAAGAGGTTATTCCTTTACTTTGCCATACCTGGAATATTAATTTTAAAACGGACTCTTTAATTAAGATATAAGATAGAAGAAAATCCTCAACTTTTTTCAACTATTGATTTTATGGAGAATGGGAGTGTGATTATTACAACGAATTCTCCTGTTACGGGCTCATAGAGTTATAATAAAAAGAGTCATGATTTGATTTTGGAATTTAAAAACCAGACATTGAAATTTAAAATCTTAAAACTTACGAAGACGGATATGATTTTGCAAGAAAATAATGGAGAAGAAAGAAAAGCCCATTATTGGAGGACTGATTAAAGTGTAGAAATGGAATATATTCTCATCCCTTTAGCACTAAGCAACCTGCCACAAAAATGCCTTTGCCATTAAGCGCTGAAGCCTTACCTTTGCCGCCACAATAATCGGATACAAATCGGATGAATTATTAAAAAAATTAAAGATGCCATTAACAAAAGAAAAAAAATCAACAGTTTTTGCTGACTTTGGTGGTAAAGCGACAAACACCGGCTCCATTGAAGGCCAAATAGCCTTACTGACAGAGCGTATTGCCCAGATCTCAAATCATTTACAGGAAAACAAAAAAGATTTCTCCACTCACCGCGGCCTGATGTTGCTTGTCGGTAAGCGTAAGAGTTTGCTGAATTATCTGCAAAAGCATAACCTGACCGGTTACCGCCAGTTGATTGAGAAACTCGGAATCAGAAAATAAAAGCCTCTATCCCTTAAAGAAGTGTCTTCGTTTTTCTTCATTGTGAAGTATTCTTTTTCATTTGCGCTTTTCAATAATGCTTAATAACGATAAGAAAGTACAAGTCCAAGGGATTCCTTCGGAGAGTCCGCCTGAGGCGGAAGAGAAGCTAAATAGTAGCGCAAAGCCGGGCCAACAATTTTCTTTTCAATTTTTTACTCGCTAATTCCTAAATATAAATTCAATTCTATGCTTACACAACCCATTCGCAAAACTTTTGATATAGGCGATGGAAGGCAGATAACTATCGAAACCGGCCGCCTTGCACGCCAGGCCGATGGAGCAGTTACTGTAACCATGGGTAACAATATTTTGCTGGCAACAGTGGTTGCTTCCAAAGAACCCAGAGAAGGCCAGGACTTTTTTCCGCTGACAGTAGATTACCAGGAAAAATTTGCCTCGGCTGGTCGCATTCCCGGATCATTTTTTAAAAGAGAAGGAAGGTTGAATGATTACGAAGTACTGATCAGCCGGTTAATTGATCGTGCACTACGGCCATTATTTCCTGAAGATTATTTGTGCGATGTACAGGTATTGATTACTCTTATTTCAAGCGATAAGGAAATAATGCCTGATTCAATGGCTTGCCTTGCTGCTTCGGCGGCGTTGGCTATTTCTGATGTGCCAATCCAGGAAGTCATTTCAGAAGTGAGAGTTGCAAGAATCGATGGAAAGTTTAAAGTGAATCCCGACAGAACTGAATTATCGAATGCTGATCTTGAGTTTATTATAGCGGCTACTGAAAAAAATATTATGATGGTGGAAGGACAAGCGTCTGAGTGCAGCGAGGAGGATCTTATACAGGCATTGGAAATTGCTCACAATGCAATTCGTTTGCAGATCAGGGCCCAAAAAGATCTTTGGGAAATGGCTGGCTCTAAGGCAAAGCGTGATTATACAAAGCCGGAGCAGAATGAAGAATTAAAAGCAAAAGTGAAATCATTTACTGAAGCGAAGATTTATGAAGTGTCAAAAGGAGCGCTTAGTAAACATGAGCGCAGTGACAAATTCGATGAAATAAAAGAAGCATTAATTGAAAATTTAAGGAAAGAATACAATATTGCTGAAGGAGAGGGACTAGATTCTAAAGTTGAAAAGCTGGCAAAGAAATATTATCATGACCAGCAGTATTACACCGTTCGTGATATGATCTTAAATGATCGGGTTCGTTTGGATGGAAGGAGCCTGGAAGATGTTCGTCCGCTGGATATGGAAGTAGACATATTGCCTTCACCTCATGGTTCAGCATTGTTTACACGAGGAGAGACGCAGTCATTAACTACTGTGACACTGGGAACGCCGCTTGATGAATTATTAATTGAAAGCGCGGCTACTTCTGAATATTCAAAATTCATTTTACATTATAATTTTCCACCGTTCTCAACCGGGGAAGTAAAACCCATGAGAGGGCCGGGACGCAGGGAAGTTGGACACGGAAATCTTGCTATGCGTTCATTGAAACAAATGATGCCGGGTGGTGATTTTGCCTATACGGTAAGAGTGGTAAGTGATATTCTTGAATCTAATGGCTCATCGTCTATGGCGACTGTTTGCGCCGGTTCACTGGCATTGATGGATGCAGGTGTCCCTCTTCCAAAACATGTATCAGGAGTAGCAATGGGTTTGATTACAAAGGATGGAAAGTTTGCTGTGCTTACAGATATTCTTGGCGATGAAGATCATTTAGGTGATATGGATTTTAAAGTAACAGGAACGAGAGATGGAATTTGCGGTGTGCAGATGGATATCAAAGTAGATGGATTGCCTATGGATGTAATGAGGCACGCGTTAGAACAGGCAAAAAGAGGTCGTTTACATATTCTTGATGCGATGTACAATTGCCTGGCGGAAGCGAGAAGTGAAGTAAAACCGCATGCACCAAGAATGGTGAAAATGTTTATTGAAAGAGAATTTATTGGCGCCGTGATTGGCCCCGGGGGTAAAGTGATACAGGAAATGCAAAGGGAGACGGGAACAACAATTAATATTGAAGAGAAAAATAACATGGGTGAAGTAAGTGTATTTGGTACTAATAAAGAAGGTGTGGAAAGGGCAGAACAATGGATCAAAGGAATCGTTGCCGTACCTGTAGTAGGAGATGTTTATGAATCTACAGTAAAATCGATCATGCCCTTTGGTGCATTTGTCGAGTTTCTTCCGGGTAAACAAGGCCTTGTGCATATTTCAGAAGTAAGCTGGAAACGTTTGGAAACTTTGGAAGGAATATTAAAAGAAGGCGATAAAGTAAAAGTAAAATTAATTGGAACCGATCCCAAGTCGGGCAAATTTAAATTATCAAGAAAAGTTTTATTACCGAAACCTGAAAGACAAGATAAGCCTCTGGATAAACCTGCAGGAAGTTGATCATCTGATCCCGTCAAAGGCGGGATTTTTAATTATGACCGGGTATATAGAAATAAGATTTGAATATCTGAACAAAGAACAAAAAGAAATCATCGTTGCTTTTATCCGAAATGAATTATGATGGATTTGAAGAAGAAGGAAATTTGTTGAAAGCCTATGTCTCTGCAAATTTGTATGGTGAACAAGAATTAAAAAATTTTACTGGCAGTCATAATCTCTCCTTTACGATAGAAAAAATTCAAAATAAGAATTGGAATAAAGAGTGGGAATCAAATTTTCATCCGGTATCATTAATCATTCAACTCATAATTTTCCATGGGTAGGAATTCGTGCTGATTTTCACGAACCTGTTAACAATGTTGAACATGAGATCATCATTACTCCGAAGATGAGTTTTGGAACCGGCCATCATGCTACCACATCCATTATGATAAGGATGATGAGCGAAATAGATTTTATAGGCAAGAAAGTCATGGATTTTGGAACAGGCACAGGCGTGTTGGCTATTTTAGCTGAGAAATTGGGCGCGTCATAGATTATTGCTATAGATATTGATGATCAAAGCATTGTAAATGTTGCTGATAATTTTGACTCAAACAGTTGTACAAAAGTTGAATTGATGAGATCGTACTCAGCTACCGGGAAGAAACAGTTTGACCTTATTCTTGCCAATATTATCAAATTAGTAATACTTGATAACCTTTCTGCGTTTATAAAACAGCTTGCGCCAGGCGGTATCATACTTTTAAACGGTCTTTTAAAAGATGATGAAGAAGATATAGTGAAATCGGCAATAAAATATCATTTAAAGCTTAAAAAGAAAATCGAAGTCGACAATTGGATATGCCTGGAAATGATCTATGAATTTGGTATTAACTGATATAAATTAAGGTTATAAGAAACCGGAATTATTATTAATTTTGCCATTCCAACTTTAACCAAGGTTCTATGAACGAACTTTTTATTATCGTTCTTGCATATCTGATTGGCAGCATTCCTACATCGGTCTGGGTCAGTAAATATTTCTTTGATTTTGATATCCGTGATTATGGCAGCGGCAATGCGGGTGCAACGAATACCTATCGTATTCTTGGACCAACATGGGGTACACTCGTGATGATCATTGATATGTTGAAAGGAATTGCAGCCGTTAAATTAGCCTTATTGCTTCCTGGTTACATTGATACCGAAACACGCTTCATCAATCTTCAAATTGGTCTTGGCCTTGCAGCAGTGGTTGGTCATATTTTTCCAATCTGGGCTGAGTTCCGTGGAGGCAAGGGAATTGCCACTCTTTTCGGAATGGTCCTGGGCATTCAACCTATCGTTGCCGTTTGTTGTGTTGGAGTATTTCTCCTGGTCTTATACCTTACCAGGTTTGTTTCTTTGAGTTCTATCCTGGCAAGTGTTGCATTTCCTGTTTTTATCCTCGTCATCTTTAATGAGCCTGAACATTTATACAGGATCTTCGCTATTACAGTTGGTTTGCTTGTACTCCTTACACATCAGAAAAATATCGGCCGTTTGCTGAAAGGAAGTGAAAGTAAAGTCCCGATTTTTAAGTCCCGGGACCGCCGCCGCCAGCGCCGCCGTTCTTCTTCTCATCATTCAGGATAAGTTTTCAACCTGACTTTATTTATTGTTTCTTTGGTATAATCGTTGAGTGATTGACTTCAAAATGTTATCAATGATAAAAAAAATAATCTTAGTTTTTAGTATAGCTTCATCAGTTGTTTCTTGTACAAAAAACGCAGTGACGGGCCGCAGCCAGTTCAAATTACTCCCTGAGTCGCAACTGCAATCAATGGCAACATCGCAATACCAGGAGTTTTTATCATCAAGTAAAGTAGTGGCCAGCACTACTAACAGAGATGCAGAAATGGTAAGTCGCGTGGGAGAAAAGATCAGGCATGCGGTGGAGACTTATTATGCAAGTAAAGGGTTATCAAAGGAACTGGAAGGCTATCATTGGGAATATCATTTAGTAGAAAATAATGAAGCGAATGCCTGGTGTATGCCTGGTGGAAAGATTGTTGTTTACACAGGTTTACTTCAATACACTCAAAATGAAGCAGCACTTGCAATTGTTATGGGACACGAAGTATCTCATGCAATTTTTCAACATGGCAATGAAAGGATGAGCCAGGCGTTGGGAGCACAGGCTGTTGATTTGGGCTTGCAGGTTGCATTAGCTAACAAACCAGCAGAAACAAGAAATCTTTTCCTGGGGGCCTACGGAGCCGGGGCACAGGCTGGGGTATTGTTACCCTTTTCGCGCAAGCATGAGTTAGAAGCAGATCATTGGGGATTAAACTGGGCGGCTATGGCAGGGTATAATCCAGGAGAAGCTATTCCCCTTTGGGAAAGAATTGAAAAAGCAGGTGGCGGACAACGACCGCCCGAATTTTTGAGCACTCATCCTTCCGAGGGCAAAAGAATTGATCAATTGAATAAATATATGCCCGAAGCATTGAAATATTATAAGCCCAATGAAGGTTAAAAGAGTTGATTTGAACTAAAAACACGTCCATATCCGTCTGTATCGTTTCCTTTTTTTGAAAAAATGTTTCAGTCTCACTTAGATTTTCGTACCTTTGCACCTCCTACTTTGTGAACGCAGCAATAGGTCTGCAAGCCCACAAAACCAATTGCTGAAACACTTTAAAAATTCTTTCAAAGTATGTCACAAACGTTATTTGAAAAACTTGAATTCGCAGACGAAAAAAATCTTTTGATTCAGGGTCTGCCTTCCTCCATCGAAAAGCAGTTTTGTAAGCTCTCTTTTGCAAAGAACATGACCCCGCTTCTCAAGAACCGGAAAATAGACTTTGCCCTGGTGTTTGCCGTGAATGAAAATCAATTAAATGGTATTTTGAGAGATGTTATGCCAGCTTTAAAAGAAGAGTCTAAGTTTTGGGTAGCCTACCCTAAGATCACTTCTAAAATTGTTACGGATCTTAACCGCGACGGTGGTTGGCAACAATTGGCCCTGGCTGGTTATGAAAACGTCAATGAAGTAACGCTTGATCATGTATGGAGTGCTGCCCGTTTTGAAAAAGCTAATAGCAAAAAACTGCGCTATAAGGCACAAATGGAAATGGAAGAAGCATAGTAGTAACTCGATCTGTTTTATAAACCATCCCGGTGTTATTGGGATGGTTTTTTATTTTTGAAGATGACTCATCTGAATATAGAGATCAAGGCAAGATGTGATCAGCCTTTTTTTATAAGAGAATATTTGAAAAATAATCGTGCGGAATTTAAAGGCACAGATCAGCAAACGGACACTTATTTCAATGTTGTAAATGGAAGATTGAAATTAAGAGAAGGCAATATTGAAAACAATTTGATCTATTATGAACGAAATAATGAACCTGGAGCCAGGGAATCGAATTTCCGGTTGATACATGTACCGGATGCAAAAAGGTTGAAAGAGGCATTAAAAAGATCGTTAGGAATTAAAATAATTGTCGAAAAGAAACGGGAGATTTACTTTATAGGAAATGTAAAGTTTCATCTCGATGAGGTTATTGGTTTAGGGAGCTTTGCCGAGATAGAAGCCAGCGATCTTTATGCAAATATTTCAAAAGAAGAGCTGCAAAAGCAATGTGATTTTTATATAAAGGAATTGGGGATAAAAAATGAAGACCTGGTTGCCCTTTCATACAGTGATATGCTTTTAACATCGCAGGAATAATTGTAATTTTAAAATATGGATACTGAAGTACGGGAACCACTTGTCGCTTATGGTAAAAAGAATTTTACTGTTGATGAATACCTTCAATGGGAACAAGAGAGTGGATGGAAGCATGAGTACTATCAGGGCGCAATCTTTGCTATGTCTGGTGCAAAGATCAATCACAATATTATTTCGGTAAACGTTCTTACTTTTTTAAAACAAAGACTCAGCGCCAAATCGTGTCGACCTTTTAATAGTGATCAACGAATTTATATTCCCGGAAATACTCTTTTTACCTATCCGGATATTTCAATTGTTTGCGGAGAAATTATTACATTGGATAACGATGAAAAAAATATTCTTAACCCATCGGCAATTATTGAAGTTCTTTCCAATTCAACTAAAAGCTATGATCGGGGTGATAAATTTAAATTATACCGCGATATTCAATCTTTAAAAGAATATATTCTGATTGATTCAGAGAATATCACTGTAGAGACTTTTCGCATCAACAGACACGATCATTGGGAACTGGAAGAATATAAAAAAATTGATGATGCACTTTCTATTCAAGCGGTTCAGCTTTCATTGCCATTAAGTGAGATATATGAAGGAGTGAAATTTAAGAGCTGATCATCTCAATATCACGGTTCCCAATTTCTCTGTAATTGATCTTTCCATTTGTTTCAGGTGCTGATGCGTGCGGAATAGAACATCCTGTTCTTCTTTCGAATGGTTTTTTTCCAGGTCCTCATGGTTTTCATTCAGCATTCTTTTTATCTTCCGGAGTTTCAAATAATTCAGCGCAGATTCTACTTCGAGATGTGTTTTGTCTTCATCCGTTTTTAAATATCTCATTAATTGCTGATCGTTGTCTCTTGCCACAGTTTGAATAAATTGCTCATAGCCCTGCTCAAATAGCTGTTTTTGATAACCGGTTGCCTGGCTGTATTCTTTTCGCCAGTGCTCGCTTTCTTCATAAGGGAAATTAAGAAGTGAAACGGCCAGGGAACTAATTTTTGAATCGGGATGATAAATGAAATAATTTTTATTTAATACTCCCGGAGCAGTTTGTATTTGCTTTTTAAAAACATTTACAAGGCTGATGATATCAGGATTGTCCAATAAACTTTCATCGATCATTTCGGAAAAAATATGATCAGCGACCAGTTGCTCTTCATCCCAGTATTTTGTGCCATGTTGCAGGAGCATTTTTGCAAACTCCCGTTCCTGCAGCTCATCCTTGAATAACAAATTGAAAGTAGTATCATCATAATCTGTTTCCAGGGCCTTTTTTGCATTCTCTTCATGAAGTTTTGCTTCTTCGAACGGTAAGGCTTTCTCCTGTGTTACAATTCGATTGCGGATAAATTTATTGACCAGGGCATGTAAACCGCCTTCATCAATCTTTAAAATTTCAGAACACTGTTTGATATAATCCTGTTGTTTAGTAAAATCTTCAGCTTTGTTAATCCTTGAAATTGTCTCAGCGATCTGGTTAACAACTTCAGCTTTTTTGTTAGAATCAGCCCCAGCATCCTTTAATGCAACATTAAGCTGAAATAAAATAAAATCTTTTTTATTCCGTTGAACAAATTCACGAAAAATAGTCGGGCCGACTTTGTTTACATAGCTATCGGGATCTTCATTGTCGGGAATCAGAACCAGTTTCACATTTAATCCTTCTTCTAAAGCCATATCTAATCCGCGTAGTGCAGCTTTTATCCCTGCGGAATCGCCGTCATAAACTATTGTAAGATTGTTTGTGTATTTTTTTACCAGCCTTAGCTGATCTGCAGTCAGAGAGGTGCCACCGCTTGCCACCACATTTTCAATGCCTGCCTGGTAAAGAGATATAACATCAGTATAACCCTCTACCAATAAACATTCATCAGCCTTGTCAATTGACTGTCTTGCAAAATAAGATCCGTAAAGAATTTTACTTTTTACATAGATCTCATTTTCCGGAGTGTTGATATATTTCGGGGCTTTATCATTGCTTTTTAAGATCCTTGCACCAAAGCCAAGAACTTTTCCGCTATGATTATGTACCGGGAAAATTATACGGCCACGATAATTATCCTGCAATTGTTCATTGCGATTGACAACTAAGCCTGTTTTCAATAATAATTCAGAATTGTATTGCTTGGCAATGGCCTCTTTCGCAAAAGCATCGCGCTGCGCCGGTGAATAACCGAGTTGAAATTTTTTAATGATTTCTTCCCTGAATCCTCTTTCCTTTAAATAACTCAAACCAATATCTTGTCCTTCCTCTGTTTCAAATAATTGTTTGGTGAAAAATTGCTGGGCAAAGCTGTTGATGATATACAAACTATCAGCCGCCTGCATTTGCTGGCGTTGTTCGTCCGTGGCAAAGGTTTCTTCAATTTCAATTCCGTATTTATTGGCCATCCATTTTAAAGCATCAACATAACTGTATTTCTCATGCTCCATGACGAAGCTGATTGCATTGCCACTGCGTCCGCAACCAAAGCATTTATAAATTTCTTTTGAAGGGGAAACCGTGAATGAAGGAGTTTTTTCATTGTGAAAAGGACAAAGGCCAAGATAATTCGCTCCCCGCTTTTTTAATTTTACGAAGCCGCCGACAATGTCAATAATATCAATTCTATTCAGGATTTCCTGTATTGTAGATTGTGAGATCATGCGATGGCAAATATAGCCTCTATATTAATTGGGAAAAGTAGAATTGGAAAATTTCGAAATTTCTCTTCTGCAAATGCGGGATCGAAATATATGTTGTGTAGAATTATAGAACCTGAAGAGTGCGATCCTTCGACAAGCTCAGGATAAACTCACAGAAGCTCAACAGTATTGATGAAGCCGGTAAAATACTCCAATTCTTTACTTCTAAAAAAACTACTTAAACTGTGAAAAACTTCTCGTTTTTTTGAAAAATCTTTGCTAAATTACAATTGTCCCAGGTCCAACTTGGAGTCACCAACCTACCTTAGGGAAAAGACAAAACGATTACTCACATTTAAATTTTTAATCCCATGGTTCAGGCAGACATCTCGCAGCTTTCCAGAGAGTGCAACACCTGGAGAGATGCATTGCGTGCATTCCGTGATGAATTTACTCAATGCAAACAGAAACTTCAGCAACTGGCAAGTCGCCCACTCTCGAAAGAAGATCTGACAGAAGTAGAACATTATCACAACCAGTTTCACATCCAACTCATCAACATTCACGATCTAAAGCAATCCATCAAAAATCATGAGCGCAAAGTGAATTTCGAAATTGAAACTCACAGCGGGCAATTGAATGATGGGACTCTTAATGATCATGAAAATCTGTACGACCAGTACCAAAGTCTTGAGCACCGGCTTTTGGATCTGCGTGAAGAATTCAATGGCTTTTTTGAACGAGCGCAGTAAGGGATCCACGTTAATTTTCGATGATTTTAATCAGCTAATGAACTAATGCGGTTCATAAGTATAAATCTTATTCTTCCGAAGTTTTGTAAGAACAATAAATTAATCATCAATAAATTCTCTTGCCATGGCTGAATTTGATACCTCACATGTTAAAAATATTGTCTTGCTGGGCCACGCTGGCTCAGGTAAGACCACGTTAGCGGAATGCATGCTTTTTGAAGCCGGCATAATAAATCGCCGCGGCAGCATAGCCGAAAGAAACACAACAGGAGATTACCACGAATTGGAACAAGATCGTGGTAATTCCATTTTTAGCAAGCTCCTTCATACAAAATGGCGGGGTTATAAAATAAATATTCTCGATACACCCGGATACGATGACTTTGTTGGCGAAGTGATTTCAGTGCTTCGTGTAGCAGACACGGGTGTGATGTTACTGAATGCAGCGATGGGTGTAGAGGTTGGAAGTGACATCATTTGGGAGTACACGGAAAAATTCAAAACCCCGATGATATTTGCCGTAAATAAACTTGACGATGACCAGGCTGATTTTGATAAAACAGTTGCAGAAGCAAAATCACATTTCGGAAGTAAGGTGGTGGTCGTGCAATATCCCGTGCAGCAGGGTGCCGGCTTTCATGAGATCATTGACGTACTCAGGATGACCATGTATAAATTTAAAGACAACGGCGGCAAGCCTGAAAAACTGCCCATACCTGATGAAGAAAAACAAAGAGCCGAAGACTTACATAAAGAGTTGGTAGAAGCCGTGGCGAGCAATGATGAAAGCCTGATGGAAAAATATTTTGATAAAGGTGAACTCGATGAAGATGAAATGAAAGAAGGAATGAAAAAGGCAATGATAAATCATGACCTGTTTCCGTTATTTTGTATATCTGCAACAAGAAATATGGGAAGCGGAAGATTGATGGGGTTCATTGATAATGTTTGTCCCAGTGCCAATGAAATGCCGCCTCAAAAAACGAAGAAAGGGGATGAACTTCCCTGTGATGCTAATGGACCTGCCTGCATTTTTATTTATAAAACAGTAAATGAATCACACGTGGGAGAAATGTCTTTCTTCAAAGTGTATTCAGGAACTATACGAAGCGGAATGGAACTGGAAAATGAAAGCACCAGCGTTACTGAAAAGATCAACCAGATGTTTATGGTTGAAGGAAACAAAAGAACGCCAACGAATGAATTGGTAGCCGGTGATATCGGGGCTACACTTAAATTAAAAAATACTCACGTCAATAATACGCTTCATGCAAGAGGAAAAAATTATGAATTGCCACCGATAGAATTTCCTCCGCCTAATATGACGGTCGCAATCGAAACAACTAAAAAAGGGGAAGAAGAAAAACTTTCACAAGCTCTTCATCAGTTGCGTGAGGAAGACCCAACCTTACTAGTTGAGGTTTCATCTGAATTAAAACAAACTCTTATCCATTGCCAGGGCGATATGCATCTCGCGGTGGCAAAATGGAAGATCGAACATATTCATAAACTGGAAGTAAAATTTAATAAGCCCCGTATTCCATATCGTGAAACCATTCGTAAAATGGCGGATGCAAATTATCGTCACAAAAAGCAGAGTGGGGGAGCGGGACAGTTTGGTGAAGTATATATGCGCATCGAACCCTGGCATGAAGGAATGCCGGAACCGAAAGATCTCACTGTTCGGGGGAGGGATACTTATGATCTTGATTGGGGCGGCAAGCTTGTATTTTATAATTGCATTGTAGGCGGTGCTATTGATGCACGTTTTCTTCCTTCCATATTAAAAGGAGTAATGGAAAAAATGCATAACGGACCACTTACCGGTTCTTATGCACGCGACATTCGTGTGTGTGTATATGATGGAAAGATGCATCCTGTTGACAGCAATGACATTTCGTTTAAAATTGCCGGGTTGCAGGCATTTCGCCAGGCATTCCAGCAAGCCGATCCGCAAATTCTTGAACCGATTTATCTGGTTGAAGTTCTTTGCCCCGATGATCTTACCGGGGCTGTGATGGGTGATCTTCAAAGTCGCCGGGCTATTGTTGAAGGCATTGATAATGAAGGCAATTTTCAAAAAGTAATTGCAAAAGTGCCATTGGCGGAAATGGATGGTTATTCCTCTTCGCTTCGTTCCATTACACAGGGCCGTGCAAAATTCAAAAGCAGGTTTTTTGAATATGCCCCGGTGCCATTCGATCTGCAGCGAAGATTGATTGATGAATATAATAAGACTGCAAAAGAAGAATATGCCTAATAAATTAAAAATTCAAAATTAAAAATGCAAAAGCTACTTCTTGATTGAGGTAGCTTTTTTTATTTTTATGTAATCAGCTATGATAATTCTATTCATCGTTCCTTGCGCCGCACACTTGTGCGTTCGGTAATTCTATTCACCAAACTGACTAACTTTAGAAATCAAAACCGGACAAATGAAAAAAATATTGCTTCCCATTTTTTTATTAAGCTTAATAACTGCTACTGCACAAAAAACTCTCCAGGAAAGATTAGGTTATTCAAAAGACACTAAGCTGCTCATTTTACATGCTGATGATCTCGGCATGTCTCATTCAGAAAATGCGGCTACTATTTATGCCATGGAACATGGTTCTGTCAATTCAGCGAGCATCATGGTTCCTACTCCCTGGTTTTCCGAAATTGCAGCCTATTCACATACTCATCCAAATGCCGATCTTGGTTTGCATCTTACTCTTACGAGCGAATGGAATTATTTGAAATGGGGACCGGTTGCATCCAAATCTGACGTGCTTGGGCTGGTAAACAAAAATAGTTTTTTCTTTTCATCTGTTGATTCTGTGTATCGAAGTGCAACACCTGCAGAAGTAGAAAAAGAACTTCGTGCACAGATCGAAAAAGCAAAACTATTTGGAATTAATGTTACACATCTCGATTCACACATGGGTACATTATTTGGAAGATCCGATTATTTAAAAGTATTGATAAAACTCGGTAGGGAATATAAGCTTCCCGTTCTGCTTAGTAAGCCTGGTTTTAAGCTTGCTTTCAATGTGGACCTGGATAGCATGACTAACGACAAAGATGTTACCCTGGATATGATCTATACTGCCAGTCCGCAGGATTATAAAAATGGAATGGAAAATTATTATACAGGCGTTTTAAAATCTTTACAACCCGGTGTAAGCGAGCTGATATTTCATGTTGGTTATAATGATAGTGAAATGCAGGCCGCTACCATTGATCATATTAACTGGGGAGCTGAATGGAGACAAGCTGATTTCAATTTTTTTACCAGTGAAAAATGCAAGGCGATTTTGGCCGAACAGAACATTCATTTAATAACATGGCGTGAGATTAGGGATAAATTAGTGCGATAGCTGAAATTATTGATTATTGATTATTGATTATTTGGGAGTGGACTAATATAATAATTAATAATTAGTAAGTAATAATATTCCCATGAAACATGCTACTTTATACGATATCGAAACAATTTTAAAGAAAACCTACAAGCATTTCAATGATCGCGATATAGAGGCAACACTAGCAGTTATGCATCCCGATGTTGACTGGCCCAACGGAATGGAAGGCGGAATTGAGCATGGACAGGAGGCTGTTCGCAATTACTGGACAAGACAATGGAAAATTCTTGATCCACATGTCGAACCAATTCATTTCGATGAAGAGACAGATGGAAGAATCGATGTTACCGTTCGCCAGGTGGTTCATGATGTAGAAGGAAAATTATTGATCGATCAAATAATTCACCATGTTTACACGTTTGAAGATGATTTGGTGAAATCAATGGAAATTAAAAAGGCCGATCAAGTTTGATCATGACTTCAAAATCCATCATAAAGAGTATTTTAATTGTTTTGGTGATCATCATTAATGTTGGTTGCGACCAGGTCTCAAAAAAGATCGTCCGCCAAACTGTTCATCCTTATGAAACGATTCATTTATTAAGTGACCATCTTACTGTAACAAGAGTTGAAAATTCGGGTGCCTTTTTAAGTGCAGGCGACTCACTGCCTCAATCCACTAAACATATTTTCTTATCATTAGTTCCCTTGATTGCCGTTGTATTCGGGCTTATCTATGTTTTTACAAAACCAGGTATTCCAAACTACATGCTTACGGGCTTTTGTTTCGTCATAGGCGGTGGTATAGGAAACTTATTCGACAGGATTATATACGGTTCTGTTACTGATTTTCTTCATATAAGATTCGGAGCATTTCAAACGGGCATTTTTAATTTGGCCGATGTCTCGATCATGATCGGAATTTCCATTATTCTTCTTCAACTTTTTTTACGGAGAAAAATCGCTTAGTTATTTAAGCAACGACTTGACTAACGACTTATGACTATTGACTACTGACTATTGTTTACGCCTCTTCATCAAATTCCTCTTCATAATTTTTTCCAAGGTTCAACATGGATCCCATTAGATCCTTGAATTCAATTTTTCCTTCAATTACTTTCTTGCTAATGAATGAATAAGCCGCTAAGCCGTGTAGTACAAATTCCATCAGCAGGGCAGCTTCCTTTTCATTGGCTCCTTTAAAATATTTTTTAACCAATGCCTGCAGGCCATCAACCTTATAGAGGTTCAAAACTTTTTCATCGTCTTTTATGTTGAAGAAAAGATTTACATGGTTGCCTTTATCAAACCAGGCGATGATAGAACGGTATGGATTTTCATCTTTCGCTTCCGTTGTTTTTCTTTTTTTAAGTTGATCGGGGTTTGGGAAGTACTGAGCAAATTGTGATCGAATGGATTTATCGAGCAAATTCATAGCTACCTGGTATGGCCCTTCCTGCTCACCCTCATACACCAATTCAATTTTACCGGTGATAGAAGGAATAATTCCTACAAGATCACTGACCCAAACCTGGGTTTGTTTTTCATTATTTAAAATGGATCTTCTTTCAGCAGCGCTTATTGCATTTTCAAATGCGGAGATCGTAAGCCTGGCACTCACACCACTTTTTTTATCGACAAACTCGCTGCCTCTTGCCTCAAACGCCACCTGCTCTATCAATCGCCTGGCAAGATCGCTTATCCTCACAGTGGCCCGCTGTTCTTCATCAATTTCTGCTTCTTGTTCAGTAATAGATAATGCAGTCTCAATATCTTTTGGATAATGTGTGAGTATCTGGCTTTCGATACGGTCTTTCAAAGGAGTAACGATTGCACCACGATTGGTGTAATCTTCAGGGTTAGCAGTAAACACAAATAAAATATCAAGTGGTAAACGCAATTTAAATCCCCGTATCTGCACATCGCCTTCTTCAAGGATATTAAACAATGCAACTTGTATTCGCGCCTGCAGGTCGGGCAATTCGTTAATTACAAAAATGCCGCGATTACTTTTTGGAATAATTCCATAATGGATCACCCGTTCATCGGCAAAACTTAATTTCAGATTTGCCGCTTTTATGGGGTCAACATCACCGATCAGATCCGCAACACTCACATCGGGTGTCGCCAGTTTTTCTCCGTATCGTTCACTTCTGTGCATCCAATGTATTGGCGTATCATCACCATGAGCCGCAATTTGGTCGAGAGAATATTTTGATATTGGCTTCACGGGATCATCATTGATCTCGCTGCCTGCGATCATCGGGATATATTCATCAAGCAACTCAGTCATTTGCCTGGCCATTCTTGTTTTAGCCTGTCCACGCAGACCCAAAAACAGGATATTGTGCTTGCTCAGGAGAGCCCTTTCTACATCAGGTATCACACTATCTTCATAGCCGATGATACCGGGAAACGTCGGTTCATTATTTTTTAGTTTGCGAACAAGATTTTGCCGCAACTCTTCCTTAATACTGCGATGCTGATAGCCACTTGCTTTCAGTTCTCCGAGGGTTTTTATGCCCCCAAACCCCCTAAAGGGGACTTTGATAGTTTCATTCATGGGTTTCAATAATTATTTTCTCACCAATTTTTTTATGTTATCAACTTTCGATTTTCTATTCAACTGTCGTTGCGTCGCACGCTCCGAGGGAGTCCTTTGGACTTGTACGTTCTGCAGTTCTATTGGGGCTTTTATTTCGAAATTTTGGATTGGGAAATTTTGGAATTGCAATTTCCCAATCTCCCAATTCTACTTTTCCCAATTTTCAATACACCGTCTTTCTTTTCCCGCTTTCAAAATCCTTAAAAATAAATGCTCCAAGTTTATCCAATGATGCGAAAAATGCCTTGCCATTATTTGTTTCTGTAAATTCCTGCACAAATCTTTGCAGGTAAGGATCAGTTGCGATCATGAATGTAGTAATAGGAACTTTTAATCTCTTACATTGTGCCGCTAAATTTAAACAACGGCTTGTTATCTTCCTGTCAAGTCCAAAACTATTTTTGTAATATCTCTTTCCCATTTTCAAACAGGTCGGTTTTCCATCGGTGATCATAAAGATTTGCTTGTTCGGATTTTTTCTTCTTCTTAAAATATCCATGGCTAATTCAAGTCCGGCCACCGTGTTTGTATGATAAGGCCCAACCTGCAAATAGGGAAGATCCTTTATTTCCACCGGCCAGGCATCATTTCCAAACACGACTATGTCTAACGTATCTTTTGGATATTTGGTTGTTATCAATTCACTCAGGGCCATCGCTACTTTTTTTGCAGGTGTTATCCTGTCTTCACCATACAAGATCATTGAGTGAGAAATATCGATCATCAATACAGTTGAAGTCTGCGATTTGAAATCAGTTTCTCTTATCGACAGATCATCTTCCTGCATATTGAAACTGTCAATGCCATGATTGATCTGTGCATTACGAATGGATTCAGTAAAATCAATTTGCTCCAGCATATCACCGAACTGGAACTGCCTTGTTTCAGGATTGGCTTCATCACCTTGTCCCGGTTTGAAAGTATGATGATCACCCTGCCTGGTTTTTTTCAGTTTCCCGAAAATTTCTTCCAGGCTTCTTTTACGAATTCCCTGCTCTGTTTTCGGAGTGATTTTTATTTGACCTGTTTGGTGTTCTTCAGTCAGGTATCCTTTTTCCTTTAATTCATCAATAAAATCGCCAATACCATATTCTTCGTCTGTCATATCATATTCGCGGTCGAGCTGGTTCAGCCATTGCATGGCTTCGGATACATCGCCGCTGGTATAGGTGAGCAATTGCATAAATACATCAAGCAGTTGCTGGAATTTTGTTTTGCCCTGTTCATTGGGATCGAATTTATTAAAATGATGTCCTATCATAACGAGATCAGATTTCAGAGGTCTGATGTCAGACTTTCGACATCAGACCTCTGTTTTCAGCAATTTACAATTTTTATCGCTGCTAATTTTAGTTTAACAACAACTTAAAGATTGAAAAGTTTATATACACGCTGCATTGCTAAATATGAATTTTTTATTTGTTTATGTTTTCAAAAAGGCAAACACCTGACCAGGGAAATTGTCCTTTTGGTCCTTCAGGTTCTGGTATAGCAGCGAATTTCATCATTTCATCGTTCAACCTGTTTATTGTAGCCGCTGTTTTTAATTTTGATTTTGACTCGAGATTTTTCCATCCATACCTGAGGAAAAATGCTTCCCCTTCTTCGGGCGCAAATTGAAATTCGGCATTGCTGCCTTCAAGTGCTGATCCCATTTTCTCCTGCGCCATTACCAGTAAACCGGGTGAGACCATATCAAACAACCATCTTCGAAAATTTTTTTGTGCTGAAAGATCGGAAGCAAGCGAAGCGGCTTCTTCAGTGGCCAGGTAAATCATCAGGCCTTCTGAAACGATCAATGCTTTGTCAGTTTCGTTATTTAATTCTTTAAATAATTCAAGCCTTGCCTTTTGATCAGATAAGTCCAACCGAATTCTCTGCAATTCACAATTTGGTTTTTCACCGGCAAGTATTTTTTCTTTTTCTGCAATAATGCCGGGAAGGTCAACCTCAATCCATTGCAGTGATGAAGGCAACTCCATTCTGTACGGTCTTGTATCAAGGCCGGCGGCAAGATTAATGATCATATCATGGCCTTGTTTCAAATGCTGCGTGATATACTCGTCAAATAAAAATGTACGGGCTACAAACGACCAGCTATTTTTTTTACTGAATTCTACTGCATTCGCGATCTGTTCTCCTTTTTCTCCTGCAAGCCTGCGTGCAAACGGATCGTGGAAAATGGCATCCTGTCTTTCACTTTCCTCTGCTCTGAAAACGGCTACCCATCTTGCAGTATCGGAAATATTTTGGATCAAGGATGACATAGATAGTTCAACGTCTTTATATATCAATTCAAAGTTCCTGTTTTATTTTCGGAATGAATTTAAAGATTATGATAATTATAACGCGGCTCTCTTTATTTTTGCTTTTAGACCGCTCATGAAAAGATTTTTCACCGGAATTCGCAAAAACATTATTCGTTTCTTTTTTTTTGTGTTTACTGCTCTTTTATCTTTATCATTATTCTCACAGCAAACAGAGGTCCGGTTTAAAATAACTAACAGCAAAAACGAACCTCTTCCTTATGCATCGTTTTCAGTTATCAAACGGGTTGATACTTCTGTCATTCAAACAAAGGCCGCGGACAGTATCGGCTTAGTTAAATTTTTTTTAGCAAAGAATACACAATATATAGTGAGGATTTCGTCTACAAATTATCAACCGGTTGCAAAAGGAATTACCGTCACTTCAGAGCACACTTTGTTTTCTTTTGTTGCGGAGTCTTTAACCAAAACAATGCAGGGAGTTGTGGTAACATCAAAGGCGCCATTGATGAAACAGGAAGATGATAAAACGATTGTTGATCCTGAGCCGATCGCAGCTGCCTCTACCAATGCGTATGAAATTCTTGAAAAAACGCCTGGAGTTTTTGTTGACCAGGATGGAAATGTTTATCTGAGCAGTATGACACCGGCCACGATTTACATCAATGGACGTGAAATGAAAATGAGCACGGCTGATGTTGCTACTATGCTGAAGAATTTGCCTCCCAATGCGATCTCTAAAATTGAAATTCTCCGTACACCTTCCGCAAAATATGATGCTTCAGGAACAGGTGGTATTGTAAATATTGTTTTGAAGAAAGGAGTAAAGCCGGGAATGACCGGGAGTTTAACAGCCGGTTTGCAACAAGGTTCTTATGGCAACCAATTTTTGTCGTTTAACCTGAATAATAACGATGGGAAAAGGAGTTCTTTTATTAACCTGAATTATAGTAAACGAAACAGCTTTGAGCAAATAGCGACCAACCGGATTTTTGCGCCGGATTCAATGTTGGCTCAAATTGCTTATACAAAATATCCCGGCAATTCTTATTTCGGCGGGTACGGCATATCAAACGCCTGGAAAAGGAATTGGGATGTCGATTATGACGGAACTATCAGCTATAACAATTTTAATAACAACACAGACAACCGGAGTGCCATAAAAACAATAACAAACTCCGATACATTAATAAACAACCTGAACAGGGTTAATAATAATGGATTTAGTTTGAATACCAGACAGGCGTTTGACCTCACTAAAAAAATAGATACCACAGGCTCTCAATGGGATAATGATATTTTTTATAATTACAATCAAAATAATTCAAAACAAAGTTTTTCAACGATCTATTATTCACCTGTTCTCTTTTTGACAGGCGGAGATGGAACCGGAAATGATAAGCGAAATCTTTTTACAGTAAAGTCTGATTTAAAATTAAAGATGAAAAGCAGGTTTACTCTTGAAACAGGATTAAAATTTTCCCTGCTTAATTTCAAAAATGTAGCTAATTATTTCGATGAAGGATCCGGGATAAGGACAAAAGATTTCAGTCGCACCAATACTTTTCACTATAAAGAAAATATAAACGCTTTTTATCTGCAGGATTCAAAAACCTTGTGGAAAGATCTTATTATTAAGGCAGGTGCAAGATTGGAAAATACAAATATGGATGGACACCAGCTCATTCCCGGCGATACAAATTTCACCATTCACCGCACTGACCTTTTTCCCTACATTTTTTTAAGTAAAAAAGTAATAAGTATTGCCGGATATGAACTTCGTTCCTATTTGGTCTATCGGCGAACTATTACAAGGCCGGGATATGATCAGCTGAATCCCTTTCCAAGATACGTGGATCAATATCTTTCCGAAGTAGGAAATCCAACTTTACGCCCGCAATTCACGACAAATTATGAAGCTAATATCAGCGTGGATGAGCGACCGCTGCTTGCGATTGGTTATAATCATACAAAAGATATTTTCACCAATGTGATCTACCAGGCAGACAGCAGCAATAGTGTGGCTTACCGGACTTATGATAATTTGGGTACGAATAAAGAAATTTATTTACGCGGGCTTGGCGCTATACCACCAGGTAAAAAATATTTCTTTGTTATAGGAGCACAGTTCAATCATAATCTTTACCAGGGATTATATGAGAATAAACCTCTTTCCTTTGAAAAGGACAGTTGGACGTTTTTTACTTATCATCAATTAAAACTGGATAAGCGTTCACAATTCACACTGAGTGGTTTTGTCCGGATCAGGGGATTGCAACAGTTCTATGAACTCAGCAATTTTGGCGCATTGAACACAAGCATCAATCGCCAGTTCATGAAACAAAAACTGGTCATCACATTCAGTTTGAATGATATTTTTTATACTAATCAAAATGACTTCACAATTAACCAGGGAAGTGTCGATGCAAGTGGTAACCGGAGGGCAGATACCCGGCGTTTCGGAATGAATGTCCGATATAACTTTGGTATAAAGAAAAAGGAAGAAAATAATGATATGTTCAATATCGAAACACCGGAAAGAAATTAGTTTATAAGATATCTATTTTTGTTCATCTATTTATTTAAAAGCAATGTTTATACATCATGTTTATTTCTGGCTAAAGAATCCGGCCAGCAAAGAAGATAAGTCGAAGCTGATCGATGGACTCAGGAAGCTGTCGAAGGTAAGTACAATCAAAAAATTTTATATCGGAACGCCGGCAGCCACTAACCGTGATGTGATCGACAGCTCCTATTCTGTTTCGTGGCTCTTATTTTTTGATGATCCTGTCGCGCAGGATAGTTATCAAACCGACCCGATTCATTTAAGATTTGTGGAGGAATGTTCTTCACTTTGGAATAAAGTTATTGTTTATGATTCTATGGAAGTTTAAAATCTTTAAAAAATTATTTTATTCTGTTATATTTTCTCAAAATTCTGATTACTGCTTCCTGTGGTAAACCATAAACTGTGTTATCATTAATTCCTTTCATGGTTGTTCCGGCAACAAGTGCATTGATGATCGCTTCTTCAACAGCTTCTATTGTTGCTGTAAACAGAGATCCCATCTGATCATTTGAAAAAAGCGTTGCGGTCATTTCTTTTTCGCGACTAAAAGAGTTTTTATTGGCAGTCGAGAAAGCAATAAAAATATCGCCCGATCCATTACCACCAATGCCTCCACATTTTCCAATACCCAATGGAACCCGTTGTGCAATGCGTTTTAATTGATGAGGAAGTAATGGGGCATCAGTTGCAACAACTACAATGATAGAGCCCTGCTCAATCCATTCATTATTTTCCCGACGACTATCGGGATTGATCTCAGCAGAGGGTTGGTCAAAAATTTTTACATTCAATGTATCCGCAAGTTCTTTACCCACCGGCACCCCTGCAATAGTAAGCTGTGAACGGACTCCATAATTTGCCTGAACTAACACACCAACGGTATAACCTCCCAGTTTTTTATCAATCACTCTTGATGAAGTACCAATGCCTCCTTTAAAACCATGACAAACCATTCCCGTTCCTCCACCCACAGCTCCTTCTTCTACAAAACCTGTCGACGCTTCTTCCAGAGCCTGCCATACATGTTCTGGTTTTACATGAAAGCCATTTATATCATTCAATATTCCATCCCAGGTTTCTGCTACAACGGGGTATGAGTACCAAAACGATCCTTGTGAAGTATCATAATATTTATGTTCATCCATCCATTTCAACGTTGCATCACGAACTGTTCCTACGCTGCTTGTATTTGTTACCAGGATCGGGGTTTCCAAAAATCCTGATTCAGTGATCCAATGTGTTCCTGTCATATCTCCATTTCCATTCAGCATATGCCAGTTGGCAAAAACAGGAGTATATTTTTTTCCCGCCGGAAAAATAGCGGTAACTCCCGTTCGTACAGGGCCTTTTCCTTTTTCTAATCTTCCATTGCCTTCAATGAGTGTGGTATGACCCACTTCAACACCGGCGACATCTGTGATGGCATTATATTTTCCCGGAGTTCCATCAAATGGAATTCCAATGTCTCTTGCTCTTGGTTTTTTTTCCTGGGGAAAAGATATAGCTGATGATAACATGAGAAAAATTATAATGATAAATTTCATTGGTGCAAATTGAAAAATGGTGACTCAGTTTTCTTCCAGTTCATCTTTTGACGGAAGTTTTGAAAAACTGTGATGCGGCTCAGTTTGATACCAGTACACTACAGAACTTATATCAGATTGTTGAACAAAGTACCGACCGCCGCTTCTCCACCCAAGATCCTGTATGGTAACTTTTAAACTTTTTTCAAAACGGATCGGATCCATAATATGCCAACGATACAAACCAAATCGTTGCATCACATTATAGTGACCATCGCCACGGGTCACCTGTGCCAGGCCAGAGTATGCCGTAGAAAACTCAGTATAATCTGATGTCTCAATGCCCAACTCATTTTTTCTTCTCGTATCAAAATCGTAAGATCCACAAAAGTAATCTTCGGTGCCAGTTCCATTAATACTCGGAAATTGTACATCACCATCGATATAAAATTTTATTTCTCCTTCTCCCCACCATCCGTTATTATGAACACCCCAGGCCAGATAAATTCCCACATACTGACCTTTGCCCTGTATAGAGTCTATTAATGTACAAACTCCTTTTTTTACCGGGTTACTTCTTCTGAACTGTGCGTGAAAATAAGCTGCATCATCAGGAATGGTCGTCAGGGTATAGTCTACCTGGTAGTACAAGCTCATTTCCTCTGTATTGATATTAGTCATTGTGATCCTGCATTTTTTTCTGAAAGGCATCACCCAATAACAATTAAAAGCGCTGCCCGGATTAACAGCGATCATGAGAGAATTAAGATGAGAATATGATCCCCACCCTGCACCAAAAAAATCGCCGACCGGTACTTCTACGGAAGGTTCTTTTTCATCATCCCAATAAAACCGAAGAATAGAATTTCTCCAATTACCGGTAGGGGTCATCCAGATATGTTCAATGGCACCCTGGCCGGTGATCCCGGCCATCGTATAAGTTTCGTTTGGCTTAATAACTACAAATGGATTTACTTTCCATCCCTGTCCTAATTCTCTTGCACTGTTGCTGGCACTTCCGTTTTGAAGTGTAGCCATTCCACCTTTGCCCGGTTCACCAGTGGGGTTTTCGGGACTGATCGACCTTGTTTTTGCATCGCTCAAAAGAAATAAATTACCGGGATTCATATTAAGACCGCTGAAACCAGCAGATCTTTGTGCATTTGCAACCGCGGGAATAAATAAGAGGAGGAAAAAAAATTTTCTCATACAGAAAGTTTTGGATGAGAAAAGATACAGAATAATTCTGCAAATTTTTTTTAGAGGAAAGAGCTCAGCTATATTCCGATAGCCATTTTATTTTTTGTAACATAAGATTGGCCTGTTGTATTCTTATAAGAAACTCCTGGTTTGTGGCGGTAAATCCTTCGCATTTCATTTTAAGCTCTACACCATCACCGGCGATTATCAATTCATAAGTGGTGATCAAATAAATCGATGTATTCTCTTCAAGGAAACTAAACTTCAACGACATACCCGGAACAGATTCCAGGACTTGTCCTCTGTTAACAGTTACGTTCTCAATTTCAGACATTGAGACTATAGCGCTTCCTTCAATCCAGTCGCAACGAATACTGTCTTTAAACAAATATTGATTTATGTATTCAGGGCTTGTAAGCACTTTCCATACCTTACTCGATAAAGCATGAACAGTGATCTGTTGCTGCAAGTTGGTTTTAGGCATGTTGTTCGCTGGTTCGCCAGTAGAACGCAGCAGGCAGATTTTTAATCTTAAAAAAATGCTAAATGGTAGTTTATATTATTCTTAAATTCATTAACAGAAGACGGCCATGAAAATATTTCAGCAGGAAATAAGTTTGAAAGAAAGAAAAAAAGGATTTCATCTTGTCACCTCAGAGATCATTAAATCAATACCTCAAATCAGGGAGATCAAAACAGGTGTTTGTCAGGTTTTCATTCAGCATACCTCAGCTTCCTTAGCGATCAATGAAAATGCAGATCCCGCCGTACTAAAAGATTTTGAAACTTTCTTTGATAAGATCGTTCCTGAAAATGATCCGGATTACAAACATGATGAAGAAGGTCCCGATGATATGCCCGCACATCTGAAATCATCATTACTTGGTAATTCAGTCATGATACCTGTACGAAATGGTAAATTAGCACTTGGTTCCTGGCAGGGAATTTATTTATGTGAGCATCGCGACCACGGCGGAGCAAGAGATTTAATTGTAACGATATTTGGTGAATAAAAAAGCCATGGTCAAAGACCATGGACTAAACCTTTCAATGATTATTGCTATTCTCAATAGGCGAATACTCCTGTTTATAATTTTACGAATCGCTTTGTATCACTAAAGTTGTCCATTTGTACATGAACAAAATAAACACCCGGGGCAAGACCATTTGCAGGCAAATTCACCCGGTTGATTTGTTCATCTTTATTAAGAATCAAAGAACGCACAAGAGCTCCTGTCTGACTTACAATCTGTACATTCATTTTACCTGTATGACTATTTACGATCTCCAGGTTGAAGTTGTCGTAAACCGGGTTGGGATAAATTGTAAATGAAGTCTTTTCCGGTACTACCGCTGCCGGGTTTTCATCGACGACTTCGGCAAGCGTACCCGCAGTCTTAGTTCCCGATACATAAATAAGTACTATAGAAGTATATGGAGAGAGAGTTATCGAACTGGTATAACTTTTCCCGGTTACATCCATATAAGTTCCACCTATATTGATGGTCTTATTGGAAGTCGTTGCATTGAATTCAAATCGCAGGTCGCTGCTATTGGTTATTGTTTTGGGAGATTTCTTTGAATTTCTTTCTCTTGATGAAAACAATGATTGAAACTGTGGTAATGTATACCAGGAGGTACCCGGCGCTTCTGTTAACAAGGATGTGTTATCTGCCATCGGCCTCGCGAAATAATTCGAATCAGATTTTCCTGTATTAAGTATATCGAGTGCAGTGCTTTTATACCTGTAGCATGCTACCGTTGCTGATTTTTCAACTACTTTATTACTCGTGGTATTGACACTTGAGAGCAAATGACCACCGGTATATCGCGGGATTATTCCTCCATAAGTATTATTATAAACTGTGTTGGCTCTTACCGTTATATTAGATGAGTTGTGTATGTAAATACCTTTTGGACAGTTAGCAAATGTATTGTTGGTAACTGAAATGTTCTGCGAATAATCATCTATATAAAGTCCCGCATCAAGAAGTATATCGTTTGAAGGATTGGCTGATCCGTTTACTGCTCCAACAACATTAAGACAGATATTGCCGTCAATAACCCGGTTCGTACAAACAGGACCGGTTGAACCCGTCCAGGTATATATGGCTGCGCCATCTCCTTTCACCGAACAATAAGTATCAACATAATTATTTTTTATCGTAATGTTATTTCCCTGGAAATATATACCATTGAAACCCGTATTGACTATCGAATTGTTCTGAATGGTCATGTTATTACCGGTAATGTGAAATCCTTCACAGCTATAACCCGATCCCTGGTTGCTCATGCCCGGGTAAATACCGTTATTGTTTGCCGTGTTATTTATCAGAGTAAGATAGGACAGACCTGAACCGACGATTAAATTATTATTGGTATTCTGGAAAGTGCAATTTTCAATATCAAGATAGGAAGCGGAACTGCACCAGATGGCATCCTCACCAGCGTCCCAAAAATCGCAGTTTGTAAAAGTAAAATTCGATGTTGTTGGGACATTGATCATCCTGCCTATCGAACCTTTGAACGTAATGTTGTCAAATTTTAAGTAGCTCTTTGCTCCGCCATCAAGTACGGTGGTTGTCGTTGAAATTTGCGTGGCGGGCGGCGTACCCGACCAATACATAGTTAATTTTTTTGTTGAAGGATCGTAAAACCATTCACCCTGTTGGTCGAGCGTTCTTCTGTCATTTTGAATAAAGTAACCTGCACCATTTACCCCGGAGTTATTACCGCTTGCCGTTGGAGTATATGTCAACGTTCCTCCCGAATGAGAGGTGATGGTGCCCTTATCTAAAATCCATGTGCTTTTCCTGACAACGACCTGTGCACCTTTCCAGTTTGTCGAAGTTGAGAGTTGGTTATCGGTAATGTAATTCGTTCCGGAAGATTCATAAGTTAAGTAACCACCATTGGTTGTATTTGCATTAGGATATCTTCCCATTGGATAATAAGTACCATTTATGAGTACGATCATTGCAGTAGCTTGTCCTGCTGAAATTGCAGCACTTGTCCAAAGATTTGTACCAGAACTTGTCCACCCGGTTACATCAGAAAGCCCGGCAATAATTGGCCTGTTACCTGTGCCGTATGCCATAAAACTTATGAATGCAGATGATGTTCCGGCTTTGGTAATATTAATTGAGCCATAAAAAACATCTCCTCTTTTAAAGTAAACTGCATCTCCGGGCTGCAGGCTGCTGAAAAAAGAACTGAGTTTACTCAGGCTTCTCCATGGAGTCGAGGAGCTCTGTGCTTGTGTATTCGAGCGGGAATCATCACCGGAAGAAGAGGAAAAATAATAAGTTTTTGCATGAGCATTGATCCCTAAAAGAGTTGCACTCAAAATCAGTACGGCTGTTAGTTTTTTCATTTGATGACGAATTAAATGTTATAAACATCCTTTAAAGAGATTGGTAGGTTTCGTCGGGGAAAAGGGAAGGGATTAATACTTCAATTTGAATTGATATTCCGAGATACCGGCAAGTACCACAGTATTCAGAAAACAATGAAACGTTTAAAAACCTTTCAGATAAACAGTGTTAAAATTTTCGGGAAAAAAGTGAAGGCAATGCCCATGCAAGTAGAAAACATATTTTGCATTTGCAAGAGAAGGGGAAACGACATTCCACTTGGAGAACCTTTTCACACGTTTCATAAATATCAGATTTTAACATAAAAAAGATAATCGGATTTAGCGATAATTATGCCACGAATTGTTACAGATAATTAACAATTTTGTGAGTAAATATTTTATTAAATCGAATTTTATAATGAATGATTTTATTATTCATTTAAGTCATTAATTTTTTATTTACTGTATG
>Ga0207106_1033_pt2 | contig 32495 bp, 37 predicted proteins | sample Alteio_BWMinHeat_78_FD_153535 | JGI IMG/M metagenome (GOLD analysis project Ga0207106, IMG submission 153535) | Enriched cells from forest soil in Barre Woods Harvard Forest LTER site, Petersham, Massachusetts, United States -... | ecosystem: Environmental > Terrestrial > Soil > Temperate forest >...
GTGCGGGTTGATCAGGATCCATACACAGGGCAGGGAAAGATTTTGCGAAGCTCATCTCGATAAATTGAGTGAAGTGTCGGTTTGGATAGATCAATACCGGCAGCATTGGGAAAAAAGACTGGATTCTTTAGAAAATTATTTACATAAACTTCAAAAACAAAGAAAACATGCCAAACGAAAAAAATAACACGAAAGACCGTGAACTTTTATTGACCCGGGTATTGGACGCACCGGTTGACCTGGTTTGGGAGGTTTGGACTGAATCTGAACATATCGCTCAATGGTGGGGACCTGATGGCTTTACCAATACGATCAGTAAAATGGATGTAAAACCGGAAGGTGTATGGGACCTCGTGATGCATGGACCGGACGGGACTGATTATAAAAACAAAAGCATTTTTAAAGAAATCATACAGTATAAGAAAATTGTTTATGAGCATGTTTCCACACCTAAGTTCCTTGCAACAATTCAATTTGAAGCGCAGGGGAATAAAACCTTTATCAAATGGCATATGCTCTTTGAATCCAAAGAACAATTTATCCAGGTTGTAAAAACCTTTAAGGCTGATGAAGGATTGAAACAAAATATTGATAAGCTTGATAAATATATGCAGGCACAATTGTCCATTCGAAAACAATTAAAAACAACTACTATGGCAAGAACAAGTACATACCTGAATTTTCCGGGTAACACAGAAGAAGCGTTTAATTTTTACAAATCAGTATTTAAAACAGAATTTCATGGAAATGGAATTCAGCGGTTCGGTGATCTTCCTGATGTTGAAGGGCACTCACAATTATCTGAAGAAGATAAAAAACTGATCCTGCATGTGGAGTTACCGATTACCGGCGGTCATATCCTGATGGCCACAGATGCTTCCGAAAGCATGGGCTTTAAAGTGATCCAGGGAAACAACATGCATATCAATCTTGAACCCGATACGAGAGCTGAAACAAAGAGACTATTTGATGCTCTTTCAGAAGGAGGCAACATCACAATGCCTTTGCAGGATATGTTCTGGGGAGATTACTTCGGAAGTTGCAGGGACAAATATGGCATCAACTGGATGTTTAATTGTAGTGTAAAGAAATAATAGACTTTTATGTTGACTTCAGTACTTCAACAATGAACCCCGACATATTATGATTGCACGCACTTTAATCTTAGTTGTGTTTTTATCGTTAAGACTAAATCATTGTTATTCTAGCGAGTTCCTTGAAAATAAACCTGAGTTTGATGTGCAGGTAACGACGATATAAAGATCAAGAACCAAATGCAAGATACAAGAACCAAATAAATTAGAAATTTCAAATAAGAACTCTTTTGTGGTTTAAACTTTTAATTTTTTGATTTATTTGGTTCTTGCGATTTGGTTCTTGTGATTTGGCTCTAATCAGGACAAACAATTAGCGTCTATGAACATCCGAATGATACCAGTGGCTATGCACCAGTTAATGGGCTTAACATGTATTATGAAATACATGGCGAAGGAAAACCGCTTGTACTAATTCATGGTGGAGGTTCTACTATACAAACCACGTTTGGAAACATATTACCATTGCTTATCGGGAAGCATAAAGTAATTGCAGTAGAACTGCAGGCCCATGGGCATACAAAAGACAGAGACACTCCGGAATCTTTTGAGCAGGATGCCGATGATGTAGCAGCGCTATTGAATTATCTTAAAATAAATAAGGCTGATCTTTTTGGATTTAGTAATGGAGGTAATACAGCTATGCAGGTCGCGACCAGGCATCCTCAACTAGTTGATAAATTAATTCTTGCTTCTGCTTTTTATAAACGGGAAGGAATGATGAAAGGTTTTTTCGATGGTTTGGAAAATGCAAATCTTAGAGATATGCCCGCGTTGTACAAAGAAGCTTACCTGGAGATCAATAATGACTCAATAGGTTTACAGAGAATGTTTGAAAAAGACAAAGCAAGAATGCTGCAATTTAAAGACTGGAAAGATGAAGTTCTGTTTTCTATAAAATTTCCTTGCCTTATTATTATTGGTGATAAGGATGTAATAACACCTGAACATGCTGTAGAGATGGCGCATAAAATTCCGAATGCTGAATTACTGATATTGCCTGGCACACATGGTTCTTATATTGGTGAAGCAATGACTGCAGAACGATACAGTAAGATACCAGCTCTTACACTATCCGTAATTCAGGAGTTTCTTGAAAAGTAAATAGATTGCCAATAAAATAACAACCTATTTTTCAAATAATATTATTGTGATTGAAGAAACGGGCTTGCACTTAAACTATCTTTTTCGTCCTGTGTGAATATACAATTAGGATATTTCGGCCAGCCCGTAGACATGATTGCCTGGTCATTTACAACCGAGGGTTCGGGCAAACCAAATGCATGAGCCAATGCATGCCCATCGGCGCCTTTATAGGCATCGGGAAATTTGCTTAATAAGCCATCGAGGTTAGGTGATCCTTCTACAGCCAGGCCTCTTGGAATTGTTTCATCCGGAAAATCCGATGCTACGAAAGCGAAAAAAATAAAGTGAGCTGTGTCAAATCTTGAACCTAATAATTGCTGCAATTCATATTTAGTATTATAGTAGGAATGTATCGAACCGGTACCACTGATGGAATCTCCATTATTGCCTTCGAACCAGGTTGAATTATGCAATCCGGTTAACGTGTCAACAACAACCGGGTTAAGCACAAAAGTTTTACCCAATTGAGCCTTATACCAGGTTTGCAAATTTTGAATGCATGCTTTCGCGGCCCTGTAATAATCCGGATTGAAGGTTTTGTCGGTCGGGGTAATTAAATATACCAACACTGAATAAGGGAGCGGATTAGTTGTTGGAATAATAACAAGTGGCTCCTGGTTATCATGTTTTTTGGAACAACTATTAAATAAGAAAAACATTCCGGCTGCAAAAACAATAGTGTAGGCACTGATTAAAAGATTCCGCATAAATTATGGGGTTAGGGTTAATGGTAGTTTAGAAAAAAGTTGTGTGAAGAATAATACTAAAATATTATGCCAAACGATAGCATGGAAATAGTTTTAGTAATAAAAGACTTTAACATTGGTAATATTACGATGGCTCAAAGCACAAATAAAACTATTTTCTCGTGTGGGAACTTATAAAATCAGAAAAGACGCAAACGGCTATTAAAATATCGTAGAAATATTTTCCCTTGACATTTATTTTTTTGGGAAGATTCATTTATATCAAAAAAATTACCATTTATAAAGAACTGCGATAAAAAAGTTATTTTTTTTTTGCTGTTTAATGATAACTACAAACTCCTTGCACATCAGTATTATTCAGTATTTTTTTGTAAGGACCCGAATGGAATTAAATCTATCAGCTAATTGAACCAGTAACTTATCTTAAAAACAAGATCTCTGTAGGCGGGCGATATTGTTTTTATTGTTTGTAAGTGAAGCTCCGGATGATGATCTCCACAGTTTTCCCATCAGTAGGAGGGTGACCGTTGAACAACCAGAGATTGATATGAACGGGCATAGATAATTTGCTGATGGAGGTTGTACTTCCGGTAAAAATATGGGAATAGATAAGCTTACCAGGATCGGGAACTATGCCATTAAAACTGGAACAAACTACAGAATCTGCATTGCGCCGGAAACAGTGAGTACTCAGGTTGGATTCGAGCGTGAATTCCTTTACTGCCGATACATTCCTGAATGATGCCTGGGCCGGCCAGATAGTATAATTTAGGTTGGGAAAGCTGTCATTGCCCCATCGTGCGAATTCTATATCCATTTCATCCAGTCCATCATTCCCGGAATAATTAAAAAGACCCAGTACGACATTTTTGTCAAGTTTATCCAGCTTACCATCAACCACGAACTGGTAGGTTCCATACCCGGATAGATTATCAGCAGTTACCTCTGCAGCGGACCATTCTCCATTTGCAGGATCTTTTTTTATGACCAGGTGGAGGTAGCCGTTCTTGTCAACACTGACATTATCTGTCTTGAAATAATTTGGACCAGGTCCCTGTTTATTAAGAGTGTTCCTGGCTGTCCAGGTATATCCGCTGAATTTAATTTTTTGTTCAGATGATGTATTCGCTGGTTGTGCATTGCACGAACAAAAAGGGAATAGGGTCAGCAAAGAGAAAGAAATTTTGTACATACTTGTTTTTTTGTGTGACTATCTGCTAATGTACCAAATGCAAAATTATTTATTCGCCCACCGTGATAAATACCTGTCCTGTTTGGTTTTTATCCAATCAACAAATTACAATCTTGAGATATTATCATGAGTATAGGCGATAAATGTCTGTATTTTTAATTTGCAACTCATAAGTGTGCGCCAGCGTAATAAAATAAAATTTAAAATTGACTTTAGTTATTTTTATCTCCTCAATAACTCCACATGAAAAAAAATCTTCTTCTGCTAATTACTCTCATTGCAACAATTCAAATCTTTGCTAATGTAACTCTACCCAAAATCTTTGGAGACAATATGGTGCTTCAGCGGAACAAACCAATCCCCGTTTGGGGTTGGGCGGATGCCAATGAAAAGATCACTGTCCGGTTTGATCATCAAACCAAATCCGTTGAAGCCGATAGAAACGGAAACTGGAAGATCAATTTGGACAAAGAATCCGCTGGCGGCCCTTTTCAGCTCGTGGTAAAAGGAAAGAATACAGTTACATTCAATAATGTTTTGGTTGGTGAAGTCTGGATATGCAGTGGTCAGTCAAATATGGAAATGCCGGTTGAAGGTTGGGGAAAAGTAAATAATTACCAACGAGAAATTGCCGCGGCAAATTATCCCAAAATACGTCATATCAAAATTCCAAACACGATCAATACAAAACCTCAAAAAGATTTTCCACAGGGCGAATGGAAAATATGCAGTCCTGAAACTGCAGGCGATTTTACCGCCGCAGGATATTTTTTTGCAAGAGAATTGTACGATCAATTAAAAATACCAATAGGTTTAATAAATACTTCATGGGGTGGTACACATGTAGAAACATGGACGAGCCGCGAAGCATTTGAAAACAGCAACGAATTTAAAAGCATGATCGCACAAATGCCTTCTCTCAATCTTGATTCATTGGCTCAAGTGCGTAAAGAAGCCAGCATGAAAAAGATAGAAACGCTGCAAGGTTCATTGCCGGCGCCCGGTGAAACAGCTTCATGGAAAATGACGGATTTTGATGACAGCAAGTGGCCGCAAATGCAATTACCATCTTTGTGGGAACAAAAACAATTGAGCGATCTCGATGGCGTTGTTTGGTTTCGTAAACCAATTGATGTTTCTGCAAATGATGCAGGTAAAGAAACGATACTTGAATTAGCCATGATAGATGACAATGATGTTACTTATGTAAATGGAATAAAAGTGGGCGGAATAAATTCTTATAATCAACATAGAAAATATACAATACCTGCAGGCGTTTTAAAGGCAGGAAAGAATATTATTGCAGTTCGTGTTGAAGATACCGGTGGTGACGGTGGTATTTATGGCGACAGCACAGATATGAAATTAACGATTGATAAAAATATTATTTCATTGGCAGGTAATTGGACATTTAAAGTGGAGCAAATTTATTGGAATGCAAGTTCCGTGGGTCCTAACAGCTACCCGACATTATTATTCAATGCCATGGTTCACCCATTGATCCCATTTGCTTTTGAAGGAGTGATATGGTACCAGGGAGAAGCGAATGCAGATCGTGCATACCAGTACAGGAAAGCATTTCCGCTGATGATCACTGATTGGCGTAAACATTGGAGTGCGGGAGATTTTCCTTTTTATTTTGTACAGCTCGCCAGCTTTAACTCAGCAAACGGGAACAGTAAAAAAGGAAGTACATGGGCAGAACTACGCGAGGCGCAAACAATGACTTTATCATTACCCAATACAGGCATGGCAGTAACTACGGATATTGGTAATTCAAGTGATATTCATCCAAAGGATAAACAGGATGTTGGTAAACGCCTTGCAGCAATTGCTTTGCATCATGTGTATAAAAAAGATATGGTGTATAGCGGCCCGGTGTATCAATCCATGAAAGTTGATGGCAATAAAATTATTATCAATTTTACAAACACCGGTAGCGGCTTAATGGCAAAGTATGGTGTACTTAGAGGATTTGAAATTGCAGGATTCGGTCAGCAATTTTATCCGGCCGCAGCAATTATTGAAGGCGACCATGTTGTAGTACACAGCGATGAGATAGGCTACCCGGTAGCTGTTCGTTTTGGCTGGATGGATGATGCAGGTGAAGATAATTTATTTAATAAAGAAGGATTTCCTGCATCTCCTTTCCGAACAGATCATTGGAAAGGGATCACTGAAGAACGAAAGTTTACAGTTCAGTAGCAAAGAATAAAATACCGATCTCAATGCCCGGATAAAAAAACAAATCTCAATCCTGTATAATCAGGCACCGGACCAGGTATCTTAAGCTGTTGTTGGTTTTTGCCAACAGCTTTTTTACACTTTGATATTTTTTTGAATTGCTTAAACTAAAATTATTTTAATGATGTAATCATTTCTCATCATCTCAGAATCGTTAATACCTTCGGTAACAGAAAAAGCTGAGGATTTTTCAGATCGATTTTCATACTTTTCTAATCATTAAATAAAAAACAATGGTAAAAAAAGAACCAACTGCTGCGCAGATCTTTTTACTGGCCCTGCTGATATTTGTTTTTCAAAGCTGCTATAATTATCACATCAGTACTTCAAATTTTGATCCTTCTACTCACTATAAGAAAAAAACGGTGAGTTCTTTTTTCTGGGGTCTTGCACAAAAAAATATAGTCGCTTCAAACTGCGATTCACTAAAGATCAACAGCCTTGATGAGGTGCATATAAAAACCAACCTGGGTTTTGCGGTCATCACAGTTGTTACTCTCGGTATCTGGTGCCCGATGACTGTGGAATGGAAATGTGCAAAGCCTTGTCCGCGGGAAGGAGAAATTCACTAATCATTTTAAAAAACTATCTATGATCATCAGTCGCACAGGCGAAAAAACCTGGACCAACCGTCATGAAACCCTAACACTTCCTATTGATAATCTATTTGATCTCGGGAATAATGATACAGGTAATATTCTTAACGATTACAATGATGCAACGAAAGGGATACAAGGGATCATACAGGAAGCTATTGATACAGGAAAAGAACTGAGAGTGCTTGGAGGGGAATGGTCATGGACAAAGGTTGCCGCCACCACTGGTATTCTTTTAAATACCAAGCCTCTCAATCTTAGCTTCACTATCAACCAGGGGAATGTTTCACCATTATATCAGCAGGCACCGGCTGATCTTTATTTTGCACAGAGCGGTGTTTCCATTAAAGAACTTACCACAAAGCTGGCAAACCATGGGCGTTCTATTAAAACCAGCGGGGCAAGCAATGGACAAACAATGGCAGGCGCCATGTCCACCGGAACCCACGGAGCGGCAATTGATATAGGTTCCATGGCTGATTTTGTTGTGGGACTTCATATTATTGTGAGCCCCACTGAACATATCTGGCTGGAAAGAAAAAATTATCCTGTTGCCTCCGATTCGTTCATAGCAGCCATCGGCGCTACACCAAAGCAGGATGATGATCTGTTTAACGCAGCAGTAGTTAGTTTTGGAAGTTTTGGTTTTATCCATGGTGTTATGATCGAAACTTTACCGTTATTTCTTTATGAAGCTCACAGGTTCAGAGTAACTCTTGATGATAATCTTTTTGAACTGATGGAGACTCTGAATTTTGCGGGTTCAAATTTTTTGCCGCATGGAGCAGAACGGCCTTATCATTTTCAAACCCTCATCAATCAATATGACCAGGGTAACGGGGCATATGTAAATATTATGTATAAACGTCCTTTTGATCCCAACCACACTCCGCCTTCAGTTTCTGTTCCAGGTATATCACCGGGAGATGATGCCCCGGCTTTTATCGGAACAATCACCCAGGCGATACCAGCACTTGTTCCAACAGTAGTAAACAAACTGGTGGCGAACATGTACAAACCATTTGGTACTCCTGTGATGGGAACTCATGCAGAGATTTTTACCAATTTCACTACACATGGAAAAGTTTTCAGTACCGCTATTGGCATTCCGCTTAATGCAGTGAATACAGTGAGAGAATTATTGCTTGCTCTTAATAATTCAGATGGCCCTTTCGCAGGTATATTCGCTTTCCGGTATGTTAAAAAAACGAATGCAACACTTGGCTTCACTCATTTCGATCCTTGTTGTGTCATTGAACTTGACGGTGTTTTTTCAGACCAGACACAGGTTTTTTATGAAGCGTTCTGGGATGCGCTGGAACAACAAAACATCCCTCATTCTTTCCATTGGGGAAAGATGCTCAGGCTTGACAACCAGAGAATCCGGAAAATTTATAGTGATGGTAACGTGGATGCATGGCTCACGGCAAGAAAAAATATTCTTCATGACAGTGCTACCCGGCAAGTATTTACCAATGATATTATGAGAGAGTGGGAGCTTGATCAATGATGAGCGCATTCTTGTTTACCCGGTGACTCACCAACCGCAGCTACCAGACACTTTGCAAGAGAGAAATACTAAGAAGAATGGTCGGAATACGACACTAATATTCATTTGCTTTTAAAAAATCATCTATTCTTTTCTTTTGGCGTAAGTGATGACGAAAATGCATTTCAGCAAATTGCAACCAGTCATCAGCACTAAAAAAACCTAACCCCGGGTGTTTTGTTTTGCTATGATCGCGGTTGTTTGAAACTAAAATGTGAGCGTTATTCATTTCATCTTTTAAATGCAATAAAGCATTCTTTAATTCTTCTTTGTTTTGAGGCTGCGGGATGACGACATTAGTGTCAGGTCCTTCAAGTATTGCATCCGGAAATTCATTGTTCCTGAACATGGCGATTGCCTCCGGCGACGCTTCTTTATCTAAATTATCATTAGCCGATAAGCAAATTTTTATCTGTTCAATATAATACCATGTATTTTTTATAAGATGTAAATACACTTGTCCAAGCGACCAACTGCCGGGCGAAGGTTTGGTGCCAAGTTCTGTTAGTTTGTAATGGTCAAGCTCCTTTATCCAGGTATCTATTGTATGGTTGAAATCTTCAATTAACATTGTACAGAATATAAAAAATAGAAGAGAACGAATTTACGGTGCTGAGTTATATTTCAGGCCCCCAGGGGGCAACATCATCGAAGCTTTTTATTTTTAAAAAGATACTAAAAGGGGAAGGCAGATTAGAATGACATTAATTTGCGTCTATATACATGTACTTGAAATTCAGAATAAGCTCATTAAAATTTTTTACAAGGTCCTGTCCTGCATTTCCATAGAATTTTTCCGAAGGATAAATTTTTTCAGTTCGTACACTTACATTGTCAATCGTCGATCTCTTGTTTCCGATGTACAGGTCCAATTTTGGTAATATATATACTTCTTTTTTTTGAGCACCTCCTGCACCGCCGTACTCAACAATTTTTTTAAAGCCTTCACGAAGAATTTTTGATCTGTATTTGTTGTAAAAAGAAACATAAAGATCGGTGGTGGTTGCTCCCAGGTCAAAATTAAAAGATAAAGTATCCTCATCGGTTCTTAATGATATAACGGGGTCCAGCTCATTTAAGGCGAAGTTGTGTAACGGGCTTGTTGATGGTTGTAAAGGAATGATCATTTTTCCATCACGGTAAATATGTACTTCCCTGAGCTGCTCTATAATGGGAAAACCAATAATTATATTCAGAAAAATTTTGGCGCGGACCAGGTAGAGTATGGAATCCGGCATTACCTGGAACACAGCATTCCGAACCAGGATATTTCCAATGTATAAGCTATCTGCAACACCCATCTTTGTTTTAAACCGGATACCTGTACCGCCGGCGCTTTCTTCATAAGAGACATTCAACATCTTTAAACCAAGCCTCGAAGCATACGATTCTGTAACCGAAGAGATATTTGCTCTTGTATCAAAAATGCAACTGTAATTTTTAGTCCTGCATTTCACCGGGATTTCAATTAAGCCAAGCCTGTCCCTTGTCCAGTTAATTGTGTCATTCGAAATTATATCCGTTTGCTGTGCAGAAATATTTTTAAGACCATTATGGATGAGTGACTTGTTTTGTATGTCTTTAAGATGATCTTTATCAAAGAACTTTTGATAATCATGCAACAGAATGCTATCGGTTTGTGCAGCCTTTGCGTACTGAAAGGTTTTAAAAAAGCAATCCAGCTTTAAGAAATTCAAAGTCGCTTTAATGGAATCGGCCAGCTGATAATTTTGTAAAAGTGAATCTATAGTTTTTAAAGACTTTTCATTTTGGTTAAAAGCATTTTCAAGAAAGGACCGGTAATACAAACCATCTTCGTGAGTCAGGCTATCGCTATACGCTTTCAGTTTTGATTCCAATTTGAAATATTCTTTTTCGTCTAATAATACCTGAAGTTCTTTATTTATTACAGGACTGCTTCTCTCTATTCTTTTGTGATTAGTGCAGCGTGTAAGCAATACGCATACCAGGTAAACTATAATTCTATTTTGCATTTTAAAGTTTTAATGCCCGGGTTGATGTTGTATCAGGCCAAATGGACGAGCACTTCATTTTAAGTCTTCATCAATCTCATTCTCATCGCTTGACTCCGGAAATTCAACGTGTGGAAAGACATAATGCTTAAGGCAAAAAGGTAAAATCATAAAGCGACTTTGTCACTGGTTAAATTCTTTGATTGGAAATATTCGAGTAATTCTTTGGCATCATCACCGCCTTGCTGTGCATGGTGGAAAAAAGTGAAACCATGCGGTCCCCTTGCATCCAGGTATTGAGGAAATGTATCCAGGAAATTTTTTACAATACTTGTTTTACCAAGCATGGTTAAAACAAACAAATTGGTTCTTGCACCCCGTTCAATTAAATAATGAGCGATCTCTTTATTACCTACATGGCCGGCTCCTTCCAATGCGGTTTCAAAATCACCGTTACCCCAGTCCCATGTAGCATATAAAAGGGTAGGCAATTCCATAAGCATTGTTTTTACTTTATCAAAATTTCCATGCCCTGCAATAACAAACTCTTTTACTTTTTCAGGCGGTAAAGGATCACCTTCGGGGGGGTTATTTTGACCATTGGTAAAAAGAGGTGCGGCAATCATACCGCCGCTGGTTAAAATTGTTTGTTGTAAAAATTTCTTCCGGTTCATTTTTTTTATTTAAAGTTCCAAAAAGAAATGGAATAAGATCTGCCGTTCATCATGTATACTATTGCATTCTTCAATATTGAAAGATCTTGCAGGGCAGGATGCCATGCTGCTATTGATAAGGCTGCCATCAACAACATGGTATAAGTATTGCCACTACAATGGAATGAGCACACGGGTTTTTCTAATAATATGGTTAGCAAGCTTTTTACACAGTGATCCACTCAATCGGAAAAATAACGATGGCAATAATATAATTGCGGCGCAGCAAAAACCGGGAAAAGAAATTCCTGTTTTATGTTATCATAATATCAAAAACATTCTTGATGGTCACTCTCCGGAATTAACAGTTACTGAGAAAACCTTTGATGCTCAAATGAAAATGTTATTTGATAGCGGCTATCATACAATACTTCCCGATGAATTATATAAGCATTTGACCAGCGGATCCGGCTTGCCTTCAAAACCCATTATGCTGAGTTTTGATGATTCGCATGAGGAACATTTTTCGATCGCTGCCAATGATATGAAAAAATATGGGTTCAGGGGCGTTTTTTTTGTCATGACGATAGCAATTGACAAACCCGGTTATCTTAGCCGTGAAGAAATAAGATCTCTTGCTGACGAAGGTCATACCGTTGCCTGTCATACCTATGATCACCCGCTCCTCACCAGGTTGCGGGATAATGATTGGACGAAAGAGATTGACGAATCCAAAAAATTACTGGAACAAATCACCGGAAAACCCGTGTATTATTTTGCTTATCCTTACGGAGCCTGGAATGAACGGGTCATTGAGGAATTAAAAAAACGTGGAATAAAAGCAGCCTTTCAACTTTCGGAACAACAAAGTCTTCGCGATCCATTATTTACTATTCGAAGAATAATGGTGTCGGATACCTGGTCAACGGCGAAACTTGACGAAGAAATTCATACAGCGTTTAATCAAAAGAATTTGGCTTATTCAATGCGTAAGTAATTTTCGATCCTTATAATAACAACGGCTTTTTTGCAAGTTGGTGCGGACAGCAAGGTGGCGAAGAGAATTACTTGCGACCGATAATAAACCTTTTTATACAGAGGGTCCATGCCAATGTGAACGGAAACTGCCAGGATATTTTTGAGATGCTTTTAAACGCCGAATTGTTTCAGGTGGTGGTCAGTGTGTTTATAAAAATGCATCCCCCATTGTTCATTCGTAATCGTTCCGAAGAAAACATGAGGCAAATAATTCCCGGCAACTCCTCTGTTATATATTTCTTTCAAATTTGACAGTGCTTTTTCTTTTTCAGCTTCGAAACTGTATGATTCGCTTATTTTAAAATCTTTTGGTGTCGGAGATCCTTTGCCAAATGGTTTATCGTTGTATAAAACAGTTTTAAAGAGTTTCATAAAAAAGTTGGGTCTCCCCGTGGTTTGATATTTCCCCAGGGGCGCTTCCATAGTTAAATTCAGGTGATGAAGCATTTGTGCAACATTCATTTTACCCCACAAATGCGTTGTGGCCGGAGTAAGTTTTTGCATACGATCATTCAATTCTTCATAATTAGGCTTGTCAAAAATTGATTTCATTTTTATACGGTTTATTTTGTTAATTATTTTGCTGCAATGAGAACCAATTACCTGAATCATCACACAACACGGCTTCAATTCCAAAGGGTGTTTGCCGGGGTTCTTTTTTAAACCCGACCCCTTTTGATCTCAATTCTTCATAGGCGGCATATACATCCTTGCATTTTATAACACCGAAACCGAGTGTCCCTTTTTTGATCAGCTCACTCATTGTTTTTGCCGATTGTTTGTTGAACAACATTCCTTCCACAACCGGCATTAAAATTATTTCCAGGTTCTGCCCCCGGGGCAAACAGTTAACCATCGCATGTTCGGTCCCATCTGCACATCGGTCTTTACTTCAAAGCCCAATATGTTTACATAAAAATCATAGGCACTCTGTTGATTGAGTACATAGATGGTTGTATGCGTCATTTGTAAATCCAGTGCAACAATTTTTTTTATTTGCTTTTATTTTAAGATGCCGTTCTATTTATACATTTTACAAATGTATGTTTTGCTTTTATACACTCATTCTTCAAAATTGCTATTCTTGGGAAGCATTGATAAAGCAGCCAGGAACGAATTTAAACGGGTTTACTTCTTCTTCTTTCTTTTTTTGAAGGTGGTTTTGTTTATACCCGGCAGGGGTTTGGCCGACAATTTTTTTGAATAAGCCTGCAAATGAGCTCACACTTTCAAAACCAACCGAATCACATACTTCTTTATTTGTTTGTCCTTCCATTAAGAGCTGTTTGGCTTTTTCAATCCGGACTTTTTGCAGGTATTGATGAGGAGACAAGCCATAGATATTTTTAAATGTACTGATGAAATGATACTTTGAAAACAGAGCTTCGCTGGTAATATCGTCAAGATTTATTGTGTCTGAAAAATGTCCGTCAATAAATAATTTTGCCTGGACGATCCTCATGTAGAGATAAGCTTTTGGATAATTGTCAATGGTCATTAATACAAGCCTCTTAGTTTTTCGTCACTTTAATAATTCGGTACAAAGTATCATTATAATAAAGAGTTCCCTCGATAGTATTTTGTTCCCTTTTGAATTTCCAAATTGCATTTGGTTGCGATATAGAAGTAATTTGTTTCGTTTTTGCATCATACTGAAATTGAATTTTTCCCATTTCAACCTCCTGGCCGTCCACAATTTTATTTGCTTTGATTTCAAGTACACCGTCCTTGTTTGTTTTAGAAATATAGTACACCACATTCTCGTCATGACAAGGAGAATTTTTTACCTGGCAAATGGACGAACCTTTCCAAACTCCATAAAATAGACTATCAGCAGCCGGATTATCTTTGGTTGCCTGGGCATTGGATTTGAGTGCTAACGCTGAAAGTAACATTAATAGAAAATTAGTCCATGAAAATTTTAGGTTCATAATTAAATAATTTGCGGGATATGTCCCGTTGCTAAGGTAGAAGATTCTTGTACGTTCTATTCTATATCACATGGGGTGTGGATTGGACAGGAAAAGATCCGGATTCAAGACCATTATTTACAACAGCAGAAGTTGGCAATGAGTTTGTGAAAACAATGAAGCTGCAATTACTGGAAGGAAGAGATTATTCAAAAGATTTTGCTGCGGATTCTGCTAATTACCTGATCAATGAAGCGACTCTTAAAAAGATCGGATATAAAAATCCGATTGGAAAGCCTCTTAGTTTGTGGGGAACAAAAGGACAGATCATTGGTGTTGTAAAGGATTTTCATTTTAGTTCTTTGCTGAACCAATCAGTCCTTTGATAATTAAATTGGGTGAACATGACGATTGGGGCTCGGCACTGGTGCGAACAGAGCCAGGCAAAACAAAACAGGCACTTGAAGATTTAGAAACAATCTGTAAAAAACTCAACCCGCAATTTACATTTGAATACCAATTCGCAGATGAAGATTATCAAAATTTATATAAGAGCGAGCAGGTGATCAATAAACTCGCAGATTATTTTTTCTTTTCTCGCCATTTTCATTTCCTGTTTGGGTTTATTAGGCCTTGCAATTTTTACAGCAGAACAGCGTATAAAAGAAATCGGCATTCGCAAAGTGGTCGGCGCCTCTGTAAGCAGCATTATAGCCATGTTGTCGAAAGATATTTTAAAACTTGTTATCATTTCTTCTGTTATCTCATTTCCTGTTGCATGGTTTGCAATGAATAAATGGTTACAAAATTATGCGTACAGGATAAATATGAGTTGGTGGATGTTTGTAGTTGCTGGATCAATTGCTGTTGGTATTGCATTATTAACAGTAAGCTTCCAGGCAATTAAGGCTGCTATTGCAAATCCCGTAAAAAGCCTGAGAGCTGAATAATTCATTACCATTGTTATTGATTGCTGCGTATCAGGCCGGATGATATACCAACAACACGCTTTTATTTTCTTTTCCTTTCATAATAGCTCCTCACTAGGCCATTGGAATGTACCTCTGTTGTTATATGTTTGAATGGAAGATCGTTGCCAAGATAACCGAACAATGGAATGCCGCTTCCTATAAGCACCGGGGCCTTTGAAATGATCAGTTCATCTACAAGATCTTCCTGTAAAAACTCTTGTATCACTTTCCCCCCGTCAATATAGATACTCGAAAAGCCTTTGCCTGAAAGATAATGTAACAACTCCCGGGGCTTCATTGAAAGAATGGTTACTTTCCCTTTTGCCTTATCCGGAACCTGCTTAATGCTGGAGCTTAACACAAATACTTCTTTTTCATAAGGCCAGGAAGGAAAAGAAAGTACTTTTTCAAAACTGCCTCTTCCAATTACGATTGCGTCAATCCTTTTTAAGAATTCTTTGTAGGAATGGATAGCCTCATCGTTTGCGAATTGAACCAGCCAATCGATGTCTCCGTCTTTTCTTGCGATAAAACCATCGAGGCTTGTTCCTATGTAAACCATTATTTTCATTACGTGAGTTTAGTATTCATCAACAAATCCCGGGGTCTTTTTAGCCGGCGTTTTTTGGAATACTCAGCGATTCTTTTACAATATAAAACTATGCAGCAATAGTTATATTTTTTTATTCCAGCGCTGGTTTTGTTTCAGCTTTTGCAAAACTCGTCCCGGCAAAAAATTATTCATTGTACCCACGCGTTCTCCACGCTTTATCCAGGTCATACCCGGGACATGCCCGACTCAAGCCCACATGGGTGTGGGCTTGTCTTGGGCAAGCGGTGGGCACCATGTGGGCAATACAGGGACTTCATATGGGTGTGTTGTACTAAACTATCTGGCCCAAAAATAACTTTACACCTGGTACACCATATGAACAGATTATTTTTCTGTTACACATACTTTGGTTACTGGTATGCTAAGCAAGGCCGGGCGACATACCAACAACGGCGTAATTGCAAAAAAAATTTCTACGTATATTTCATATACAGATCAGGTATATCTTCGCTTGTTCGCTGTGATCAACTGGTCTATGTTTGCATCAGAAGTTGATTGATATTTCAATCAAACAATCCAATATCATCCTGAAAGATCCAAGCCAATTCCTTTTAAAACCAATAGGCTAAATGCCTGAAAATCCAGTATCGGTCAACTTCTTCTTTTATTTTAATTATTTATAACTGATAGACCCTGCTTTTTAAAGCGGGGTTTTATTTTTGGATGATTCAGATATCGGGGATGTTTTCTTCACTCATCACATACTTAAACATGCGTGGAAACACAGTACCGGGACTTTTTATTTTAAGAACACTATGTCACGCGAAAAAATTTTAAACTTTTCCGACAGCTATTGTTTCGGAGATTCAGTCCATTTTCTACCATCAAGTGCATGAGCCCGGCCGTCGCAAAGATCGTCGATCAAGGTAAGTGTAAAACTATTGCCGGTAAGATTGATCCTGTACTTTCCCTTCATATCAGGACAGCCTTTTTCTTCGGTCCCATAATCCAGTACAGTGAGAGTGTCGCCAGTGATCTTGCAATGGTTGCGAACGACAACTTCTCCCTTACTATTTGTTACATAACTGGAATCTGAATGAATATGAAACGTAGCGGTATCATTAATCGGATCACCAATATAAGCTTTCCAATTCCTGTTATTAATGGATTGAGCATGAAGATGGGACACTGATGATATGAAACAAAATAAGCCGGCGAACAAGATGATCTTTTTCATAAAGAATTTTTTAAGGTAATAAAGGAGGTTTGAAAATGAAATGCAGATTGAGGACATCTCCGGGTTAAGATCGGATAACGATAAAGTTTCATGAGAAGTATGACGCCGTAATTTTGAAAGAGGTTACATGTAGCATGTGGCCGCCAGCGTAAGCACCTGTTGACATATTAACAACGGCGTAGATCTTGTTGATAGAAGACTCAGGACAACATCATCGAAGTTTTTTTATTTTAAGAAACACTGAGAACAGCAGGAGATTTCTTTCACATTTATCAAAAAAATATTTCATTGCAAAAGCAAAAGATCATTATATTTGTAGTGTACTACTTAACTAATACACTATGATAGAGATCCGGGACTTATCTTTTGGGTATAAAAGAAAAAAGCTGCTATTTCGGAATTTAAATCTTGCACTTGAAACCGGGAGCATTTATGGCCTGCTTGGTAAGAATGGTGCCGGTAAATCAACCCTGCTTAAAAATTTTATTGGTTTATTGTTCCCGAACAGCGGAACGATCTCTGTGAATGGTTATACACCAAAAAAAAGATGGCCTTCTTTTTTGGAAACTATTTATTTTATTCCCGAGGAAGTGTACGTGCCGGCTTTAACTATTGAAGGTTATGTAAATTTATTTGCACCTTTTTATCCTTTATTTAGTGAAGCACAATTTCACAGTTACCTGGAGCAGCTGGATGTAAAAGATAAAGGAAAGCTGAATGCACTTTCTTTTGGCCAGCAAAAAAAATTCATTATTGCATTTGCTCTTGCATGCAATACCAAAGTGCTGCTCCTCGATGAACCTACCAACGGACTCGATATTCCTTCAAAAATGAAATTTCGAAAATTAATTGCCTCCGTGTTTGCCGGCGACAAGATCATTTTTATTTCTACACACCAGATACGTGACCTGGACAATTTGATTGACCGGGTGGTGATCGTAGATAATGGTGAATTGCTTTTAAATGCTTCTTTACAGGAAATAGGAGGTAGGCTTTCGTTTAAAACCGTATCTGAACTTCCCGCAACCGGCAAAATACTTTATGCTGAAGATTCATTAAAAGGAAAGGCCATCGTGGTAGAAAATACAACAAATGAAGATTCCAAAATAAACCTTGAGCATTTGTTTAATGCAATTACTGAAAACCCTGCAGAGGCAAAAGCAATTTTTAATATTTAATAAAGAAGTATGAATAATACATTCAATGCAAAAAGATTCGGATGGCTTATTAAAAAAACATTACTGGAGCGGCCGGTACAAATGTTTGGGTTTACCGGGTTATTGCTTTTGCTTGTGTTGATCCTTTACACCGTCACGAAATCATTGGCGGGGATCCATGCGGCACAGAACCTGACTTTTATCTGGGGGCTTCCGGGAGGCAGTTTCTTTTTAGCCTCGTTTGTGTTCGGGTATTTCTCTTCTAATGCAAGCGGTTCATCTTTTCTTACTTTGCCGGCAGCTCATTTTGAAAAATGGCTTTGTGGTGTTTTAATTGCGGGGATTTTATACCCGGTAATCTTTTTGATCTTTTATCGAATCATCGACAGCAGCTTTGTGACACTTTATCATCACAGCCTCGATCCGGCTTCCCCATTCTATAAACAGCAATACGAATCGGTTTACCTCTTCGATTTCAACAGTATCCTTGCCTGGAAGGTTTATCCCATGTTCTTTTTTTTAACGGGATCCATGCTCGTCGGTGCGTTGTATTTTAATAAAACAGCTTTTATAAAAACAGCGATCCTTCTATGCGTTCTTCTTCTTTTTGTTTTTGGATTGAACTGGCTGATGGCGGCCACGATCTTTGGGCATATCAATGATGCGGCTCCTTTCAATCACGTGACGCTGCCGGTCGGCAAAGAAGAAGGATCACTAGAATTGCCTTCAGGAACTGTAAACTTTTTTAATTATAGCATTTGGTATTTTTTCCCGGCTATATTATGGTTGCTTTCATATACACGCCTGCGTGAAAAAGAATTTTAATTTATATGAATGGAGTTTAAAGAGAATCCGGCAATTTATATACAGATAGCGGAATACGTCTGTGAACAGATTTTATTGAAGAAATGGAAGCTGGGGGATAAGATCATCAGCATAAGAGACTTTGCCGTAAAGATGGAAGTAAACCCTAACACGGTGCAGAGAGCTTATGATTTTTTACAGCAACGGGATATTATTACGAACAGGAGGGGCATCGGTTATTTCATTGAAGATGATGCGATGGATCGAATACTCAATTTCCGGAGGGAACAATTTATAGAAAATGAATTGCCTGTTTTTATGCGAAACATTTTTCTCCTGAAAATGGATTTTAAAGAAATAAAGACATTGTTTGATCAATTTGTAAAGGACAATTTTAAAAATAAGCTATGAAGTTTACCTCATCGGTTTTGCTGGCATTACTGATCATACTGATCGGCGAATTACTATCATCAAATATTATTTTGAAAAAAGAATATGAGAAGGTGGATAAAACGGACCTGTACTGGACGTATGAAAGTGTTTTGCGGCAACCGTTTAAATATCTTAAGATAAGAGGTGGAAACGATACCCGGATCGCCTTTGAGCAAAGCCCGAAATCTTCCGTAAGGATGCAGGGAGAATGGAAAAAATATCATAAGGGTGAGATAAAGGCGAAGGTAGAAAATGATACACTTTACCTGGACTTTGATTATATGCCCGCAAATCCATTTGAAAAATTCTGGTTGCGAACTATAACAGCCGTGCGAATTTTTTCACCGGAACTGTTATCGGTTGATGGGTATAATACTAATGTGGAACTGGATAAGCTAAATCAAAAGAGCATGAAAGTGAATATAAGGGGTAAATCAAGATTTGAAGTGGAAAGCATGATACCCGTACTGGATTCACTTACTATTTCTCAAAAGGATTCTTCAGAAGTTATTTTTGAAATGTCACCCGAATATCAAACCGCGATTGTTACAGATCCGAACCGGATTGGAGTAAGCATGGCTTCAGTCCAGCAAATAAATAGCCATGAGGCAATGGCCATCAATTCGGTAAATGCAAAACTGGAGGGTTATACCTTGCTGGATCTCGGGCATGCACAGATACAAAATTTGCAATTGCAGATCGCCGACATTTCCGCGATCATCCTCTCCGGGGGTGCTTTAAAAAAAGTTAAGTAGTAAACATTAAGAATACAGCAATTGTAGGCTATACCGTGATGCGTGTCTGCAGGTCATTTGTTTTTAAACCACCAAGGCACTAAGGACAAAGGGGCACAGAGAAATACTCTGTGCTTCTCCATGTTTTCCGTGGCTCAGCGGTGGATTCCTATCAACTTCAAACTGAAAAAAGCTTCGAAATTTTTTTTAGAGATCAGGCATTCCGTTTTAAATTATTTTCTTTCCCTGTTGTAGTCAATTGACCATTTACCCGCTCCAAATACAACAAGAATGAAACATCCTGCAAGCACTGCGAGTGGAAAATTCCACCCCGGAGATGTCGGCATTACGAATCCTATTCCATAGATAAACTGTGATACGTAGATCGCTCCGAGCAGGATAATGATCAAGCCAATTGATGCCCATCTTGTCAAAAATCCAAGCAGGATAACTGTAGCACCCAGTGGTTCAACAATCGAAAGCAATCTTGTGGAGAATAACATGAATGACGAAATGCCCTGAGGTGCATGGGACCAAAAAGGAAATTTAAAATAAGCTGCAACATAGAATATTGCAGCGGTAATTATTCGCAAGATCAAAAGGCCGGCATTTTGATAGTTGGTATACGTTTGCATTGGATGTTTATTTCAATTGTAAGAGCAGAAAGCTGGCAGGAGTATTTTCGTCAGAAGTTATAGCAAATGGTTTGCCCGGCTCTATCCAAAGATAATGCCCGCCTTTCATGATCCGGTGCTGAATATGATCGCTCACTTTATATTCAACAGTTGCATCCCCTGTACTTACCAACAAGTAGCCTGTTACAGTTGCGGGCAATTCTATAGTTTTACCTGTTTGCATTTGTACTTGGTACCCATTTACAAGTGGTTCATCAAAGGATAACCGTAAAAAAGGATTTTGTAAAACGGCTTGATCGCTATGAGGCTTGCCGGCGATCAGTTCGATATCCATCGGGTGAAACCAGGTGCTGTCTTCATTCCATACGCGGTGAATGCGTGGTGTAACCAGGCTATCGTACCAGTATGACCCGGCCACTGAAACATCTTTTGTTGGTTGCCTGCCCATCAATTGTGACCCGGTAGCCGTTTTAGTAAGCATGATGAATACAGATGGAGTGTTGTGAATGTGAAATTGCGTGGTATCATGAGGAGGAAGGAACACATCAAGGATCCTGATATAATCATTCTCAAAAACATTATGATGTCTTGGTTCATTTCTTACAGCCGGTTGTGCTTTTATCAATAAAGATGTAAAACTAATTGCAATGATGAGATATAGTTTCTGCATGCGCTAAAGATACATTCTTTAGTGTGCAAAACAGGAGTCGATAATAATAACCCGGTTGATTGGACAAACCCTTTTTTATAATCATCAACCAAACGGTTCATAAAGGGACTTAATTGTTTTTGCGGTGTGAAGTTTGATGAAAAATTATTTCTGCAGTTAGAAAAAGTTTTTGTCAAAACATGACAGACCAGGCTAAGAAGAAACTCCCAAACTCAAAGACTTTCTATTCGCCGGATCCATAGAGAAAAAAGGTTGCCTCCGTTTTTCATTTTTTTGTAATATTTTTTTTAACATAAAAAAGCTGTATTTGGCTTTTTTGTTGCATGCTTCTTACCGGAATCTCATTGTTAACTTTTTAATGATTGTCTAATGAAAACTAAATTTGTTTTTAACAGCATTCTGCTAATAATCAGTACGGCAATAATTATCACGGCTTGTTATAAAAGCAAGAGTAGTTATAATAATAATGCAAACAGTTATAAAATCTCCATGAAAAATTCTGTTTTTTCACCTGCAAGTTTAACTGTAGTTGCCGGTTCTACTGTAACATGGATGAATGACGATAACATGATACATACTGTTACAGCAACTGATGGAAGTTTTAACAGCGGGGACATAGCAGTTGGGTCTTCTTACAGTAAAACATTTTCTACTGCAGGTACTATTAATTATTCAGACTCACACAATTCCAGTATGACGGGAGTATTAATTATAAGTGGCTATTGATCATTGATTGATCTGAGATTAAAAACGATTCCCGGGAAAGTTTATTTAAAATAGAATTCCCGGGAATTTTTTTTCTAATTATTTTTTTGAATGCCCACATTGTCCGTTGTGTTCAATAAATAATAAACTTCGAACTATTTCATATTCGTGAATTCAACAATTCAATTATTTGCTCCATTGCAGTGCATTTACATTTTGACCCACCAATGTGCCTTCCTGTTGCCCGACGTCATTATCCTCCTGCGTATGAATTCCACCCAGAATGCGGCTATAACCACATTCCCTTGCCGCATCCCAAAAACTCGTGAAAGACCGGGCAGGATAGGTAGAGATGTAAAAATAATTTTTTTCTTTGGTTATCTATAACCCTGCTTTGTGGTATTTGACGAAGGTGATCAACAAAGGCTGATGTCTTAGACTAGTTTTTTACTCTAAAATTTTTTTATTAATTGTTATATTTATTGGTTAGATTGAGCAGGTATTCCTGCGTTAACTCCACCTTATCTCCCCATTCATTCATTCTTTAAAATTTTAGTATGAAAAAAATTTCGAAGTTCAGCCTTGCTGCATTTATTATTTCCGTTTTTTTTATGTCCTGTAATAACTCGGAAAACAAAACAGGGACGACCAACACAGATACTACAGGAAATAAGTCAACCATGACGGACAGCACAACACAAAACCAGGACATGGACGCAGCTAAAGTTGCTCCTGGCCTGTACACAGTTGTAAAAGATTCCATGGGTATAAGAGTGCTGAATATTTTGTACAAACCAGGAGATTCATCTGCTATGCATTCTCACCCGGACGTTGTATTGTATGTAATTGACGGAGGCAAAGGAGAATTTACGGGAAAGGACGGCTCAAAACATGTCATTGATCTGAAACCCGGCATGACGATGATTAGGGGAGCAGAGACACATAGTGTAAAAAATGTAGGTACTACTACAATGAAAGCAATTTTAGTTGAAGTGAACAGGCCTAACACCGCGGCTGCTACTCCGGATCCAAAAATGGATGCGGCAAAAGTTGCTCCAACTCTTTATAAAGTAATGGCGGATTCAATGAACATCCGGGTTTTGATGGCTACCTATAAACCCGGTGCATCATCACCCATGCATACTCATCCGGATAATGTGATCTATGTAGTAGAAGGAACCAAAGCCGAATTCACTGCAAAAGACGGAACAAAACACACGATGGACATGGATAATGGAATGACTGCGATAATGCCGGGCGGAACGCATAGTGTGAAGAATGTCGGGAATAAAACCACAAAAGTTCTGGTGATCGAAATAAACAGGCCCCAAAAATAATTCCTGAAATTATCATCCAATCAGCTTCCATTATGGAGGCTGATTTTTTTTGCACCTAGTCTTTGGTTTAAAGAAATGAAAGCTGTAATTGTGATGGTTGATTCATTCTTTTTCCGGCAGGCGATGAGTCGATATAGAAAATGGGTGTTTCTGAGTAGCGGGAAGCTACAACAATCTTTACATTACCTGCCTGCTTATTAAACATTCTTTCAACCAGCTCAGGCCGGTTATTATTTTTTGACAAGTGTGATAAAATTAAATGGCTCAACTGTTTTCCCTTATGCTCGAGAAATAAATTCAAGGCCTGTGAATTGGATAAATGTCCCTGGTCGCTGCTGATGCGGTTTTTGAGAAACTTCGGATATCTTCCATTCATCAGCATATCCTCACAATAATTTGCTTCGAGAAAGGCAGCATGACATTTTTTAAAATAACTGATCACTTGTTTGCAGGGCAAACCAATATCAGTGAAGATGCCGATATTTATTTTGTTGCACGATACCATAAAGCTGTGGGGATCGCTGGCATCATGAAACTTTACGAAAGGAATGACCGATAACGAGCCAATCGAAACAGGCTGCTTTGCTGTGAAAGAGCGAACAAATTTTTGTTGAACAGGTAACCCGCTGGAACGAAGTGTACTGCGGGTAATATAAACCGGCAGCTGATATTTTTTCGAAAGACCGCAAACGCCCGTGATATGGTCGGAATGTTCGTGAGAAACAAAGATGGCCTTCACCATATTCATCGTGAGGCCAAGCTTTTTCATTCTTCTTTCTGTTTCCCTGCATGAAATGCCGGCATCTATCAATACAGCTTCTGTGCGATTGCCGATATAATAGCAATTACCATTGCTGCCGGAATTAAGCGATGTGATGAAGAGTGACATTGAGCGTCGAAGATAATTTATCGGCAGAATTAATTTATAAGAAAAGCTGATATTTGGCAGAATAATTAATTTTGGAATGATCAAAAAATTTAATTCTAAATCCATTATATGGCCACAAAAAAAGAAGGCAAGCTTTATCCAGATAAATTAGCCGTTTATGAAAAGATCGTTGCCGGCAACCCGGCAATTGAAAGAAAAGGCGATACCATTCCCTACACTTCTTTAAATGGAAACATGTTTTCCCTGCTGGGCAAAGATGGCTCCCTGGGATTCAGGCTTTCAAGGGAAGACAGGGAAAGTTTTCTAAAAAAATACCCGTCAGCTATCCTGGTGCAATATGGGGCAGTCATGAAAGAATATGTGAAGATCCCGGATGCCTTACTTACTAATACCAAAGAGTTAAAAAAATATTTTGACTTAAGTTATGAATATGTAAAATCTCTGAAACCAAAACCAACCACAAAAACCAAAACAGTAAAGAAGAAAAAATAGAACCTTCCCTCAATAATTAGTCGTCGCAGGATGAAAATTTTCCTCTTTCAAAACCGGAAGTTATTTAGTTGAACAAATCCTCGGGACAAATGTTATTTTAAAAACTACGCACATGGAAACAAATACAACCCCGCAGGAATTATTTATCAAAATGGTGATCGATGAATGGAATAAACAAAATAATAATTTCAATAAACGTCTTTCTTCCCTGGCAGACTGGCAATTATCAAAAGAAATAGCTCCCGGCAAAAACACAGGTATTTATTTGGTGGGTCATCTCGTTGCTATAAGCGATGCCATGTTGCCGTTGCTGGGTTTTGGTGAAAAATTGTTCCCGCAATTAGAAAACATTTTTATCAAAAACCCGGATAAATCGGGCCTGGAAAAGCCATCTGTGGCTGAATTGAAAGATTATTTGCAGGCAGTGAATACAAAACTCAGTGACCATATTCAATCTACTGCGCCGGGCGAATGGTTCAAAAGACATATGGCTGTAACAGAAGAGGATTTTGCAAAAGAACCTCACAGGAATAAGTTGAATATTATTATCAACCGGTCAAACCACATGAGTTACCATTTGGGTCAATTGATTTTATTAAAATGACCAATGGCGCTTAAAGGGCTTGTTTACGATAGGGTAGAGACAACGCATGCGTTGTCTCTACATTGAATACAATGACCTGTGCCTTTTATTTATGGCTGATCTTTAACCCGAACATATCTTTCAACATTCATCCTGTTCACTCCAAGACTATCGATCTTTTCTACACCTTTTTGAATTAAGGTATCGTTATTGATAGTGACTGTAAAATTAAAATCGTTTCCTTCCCATTGCCTGTCGCTGCAATACTCAAGATGTTCAGTATACAAACTATCTTTTAATGAATACTTACCTCCGCCGGCTGAAAATACAGAATCAGCATTTTTCCCTTTGCTGAGATCATGCAATAAAAATGCAAAATGGGTATCATTTATGATCTTGATAAATTCCTTTCCCGTTGTATAATGAGTGATCACGGTATTGCCTTTTTCTGTTAATGTGCCGGTGAGCAGTTTCCAAGTCCCCATTATGGGAATTGTCGTTGATTTTGTTTCATTAGGCTGAACTGTGGTATTGCAGGAAACGAAGAAGATGAAGATTGCGATAAAACTGATCAGTTTTTTCATATTGTTTTTTAATGCGTGAACATAAATATAATAAGCAATTTTGTTGTCGATCAACTTTTTTTGTATTGGCTGACTACTGTACTATTATCTTTTCAGTTTGATCATTCGATTTTAAGAAATAGGTCCCACTTGCGTAAACCTGCATATTGATCAGCTCTGTTCCGGGCGGTGATCTTTTTTTCCAGAGAAGAGCGCCATTGTAATTATATAATGAAAGGTTGCTGGTTCTGTTTACCTGTACTTTCAATACACCATCCGTAACCGGGTTGACAAGAATGCTGAATGATAGTTTCTTACCAGTGAAGTTTACGCTACGGGTTTCACTATAGTTGTATCGTCCATCGATATCCCTTTGTAAAATGCGATAATAATTTACCCCTTCAGCAGGAGTTGAATGCAGATAACTATAATTATTTGTTGCATTGATATTGCCGGCAGCTGTTACTATTGCTATATTATTCCAATCCCGGCTATTAACACTCTGCTGTACAATAAAATCTTTTGTGTTTTGTTCGTCAGCGGTGCTCCAGCTTAATAATACATTCTCATTTTGTTTTTGTGCGGTGAAGCTGAGCCATTTCAATGGCAGCACAATAAGATTATTGTTTTGTGAAACAAAATTAGAACTCGAGCCCGACAGGGAAAAGTTACTCAATGTTCCATTATTTGTATTCTTCTGGTCCGTAAGAGTAGTCAATCCTGTATTCGTACCGGCAGCTATGCCCTGGTCAAAACTGTAGTAAGCAACCAGATTGGTTTCTGCAACGGGATCCAGCTCTTTGTTCATATTTGCCTGTATCTGTGCCTGCGTTCTTACTATGTTCCATATTCTCACCTCATCTATTGAGCCATTATATCGCTGAATATTTGTTTGCAATTCTCCAAAAGTGATACGTGTGGGTGCACTTCTTAAATTAGTACCTCCTGTTGTTGATCCTTCCTGGTTCCCGTTGATATATAAAACCATTGCTCCGGTTGATTGCTTCCATGTTGCAGCCACATGAATCCAACTCCCTGTATTTACACTTGTGGAAGATATTAAAGTGATATCCGGGTTGCCTATTCCAAACCCGAGCTTGTTTCCAATAAGGGCTGTTCCCCAATCATTAGTTACGCCAGCTACTTCAGCATCGACAATACCATCACCGTTATACCATTGAGAACCTCCCGGTCCTGTTGAACTTGTGTTCATCCAATATTCAACAGTAAAGTCGCTGCTTACAACCTGTGGTATCACAACAATATCATTCGCTCCGTCAAAATTCAAGGCATTGGCTGAAAACTGTACAGGACTTGCCACCCATGAAGGACTATTTTGCAAAGTACCATCTAAGCCGGTAGTATTCGTGCAGGAATTAGTTAACGTAGAACCTGATCCGTCATTGAATTTATAATGAGCTAATAGTCCCGTGGCATTATCAGCAGGCCCTTTGTACATATTTTGTTTAAGTTGGGTTTGGGTGAGTGCAGTATTCCATATTCGCACTTCATCAATATTTCCCTGGAAAAAGCCTGCAGAACCCTGGTGACTGCCAATAAATGTATTCTCACTGGTATATGAAGACACCGCATTGTTAGTACTGAGAAGAATGCCATCCCTGTAAAGTTTCATTGTAGTAGTAGCTTGATCATAAGTGACCGCAACATATACCCATGTATTTAATGGAAATGAACTGGCATCAGTAACAAGGCTGAAACTTCCAGCTTGCCCTGCTGAAAGAATGCCGCCATTGATCCAGAAAGGAGCATTCAGTGATGAGATAATATTTCGTGCTCCTGCCGATGTGGTAAGATAAACCCAGGCTTCTTTTGTATAAGAAGTGTTGGTAGAAAGAGGCGTACCGATGGTAACGTAATTGTTAGTGCCGTTAAAACTTAATGCATCATTAGTTTGTGCGTTTGTGACAATGATGAACAGGGTAGAAGGAAATAATAAAAGCTTTCTCATTTGATTTTCATTTTGGCAGTAGCGTGGATTCGGTTTAGCGATAATTTCGTCGAATATTTTTCGAAGATATAAAAGAACTTATCAACATAAGGTGAAATGATCTCTTTTTCAAAACCATCACATCACCAGATCTCTGTGATCTTTCGTGTAACGGCTTTATTATTTTTTCAGAACGAACAATAGAGCCACAAATTTCTTTGAGAATACGGTCGCAATGATTTTGATCAATTGAAACTTGTTTTCTCCGTTAGTGCTGCACAGTTTGCTGGCATGATTTTATGATAGTATTGGAAAAGGAATCATATGAAAGTTTTCGGCATCATTCTCATTGTTGCGGGGATTTTAATGTTTGTATTTGGGAATGTTACATTCACAAGCAAAAAGAAAGTAGCAGATGTAGGCCCTGTTGAGATCAGTAAGAAGGAAAAGAAAACGATTGCCTGGCCAAATTATGCAGGAGGGATTGCAATAGCAGCGGGATTAGTTGTATTAATTGCCGGGAGTAAAAGAAGAAGTTAAGTTACAATGACCCTCATTTCTGCCTTTCGGAAGAGGTTTGGTTTTTTCATTGGCAAGTTAGTTGTCTGAAAATTTAAATTCCGATACTCCGGCCATTGAGTTTTCTTTCTTTAATAAAGAAGGATCTTCAAGAATTAAATATACAATGGCATGAAGAAAGGGAAACGGTTCTTTAACATGTGATGTTATAGCACGTAACGCTTCTTTTGCTTTGTCTTCGCTTATGTCCGCCTGTAAAGAGATTTTTTCGATCAAACTTTTCATGGTAACTGGTTTAATTAAAGCTAAGCTAAATTCTATTGCTTTCAATGATGAATATCAATTAAGGGTATGACAAAGAAAAGGGCAATGCTTTCAAATTAAAGAACTCCCTACCTTCACAATCCCTAAATCAATCTGACATGCTCACTCCGAAAATTTTTTTTCTGATACTTTTAATATTCTCCGGTTTCCAACTACGAGCACAAAAAAACAAGAGCTTCGCAATAACCTCCCCGGATGGTAACATCCAGGTAAAAATAGATGCGGGACAAAAATTGCAATGGACTGCCATGCATCAATCACAAACTATTATTGCACCTTCAGCTATTTCATTAGCCTTACAAAGCGGTGAAGTATTGGGCAACAATCCCGAAATTCTAAATTCGAAATCCGAAAAAATAAACAACAAAATCGCCGCACTTAATTATAAAAAAGATACTGTCAATGATAATTACAATCAGCTCACACTAAACTGTAAAGGTGATTATGGAATTATATTCAGGGCATACAATGATGGTATTGCCTACAGATTTTTTACAAAGAAGAAAGACAGCATCATCATAAGATCAGAGGAAGCCGGTTTCAATTTCACCGATGATGATTCTGCTTTCATTCCATATTCAAACGATCCGCATAACAAAGACAAATATCAATGCTCATTTGAAAACACTTACCAACATATCAAACTCTCACAATTTGTAAAAGATACCGTTGCCTTTGCACCCGTGTTAGTTGAACTGGCAAATAATAAGAAAGCGGTCATCACCGAAGCCGATCTCGAAGAATATCCCGGTATGTTCCTGACTAATGGGAAAACAGCAAATGGTTTAAGTGGTGACTTCGCTCCGTATGTATTGGCAGAATTGCAAAATGAACGAAATCCTGTACAGGCACTCGTTACAAAACGTGCAGGCTATATTGCCAAAACAAATGGTACCCGCAACTTTCCCTGGCGCATTGTGATCATCAGCACAAGCGATAGAGATCTTTTGAACAATGATATGGTCTATCGCCTGGCATCACCATCAAGAGCGGGAGATGCTTCATGGATCAAACCCGGCAAGGTGGCCTGGGACTGGTGGAATGACTGGAATATTTCGCATGTTGATTTTCGTGCAGGAGTGAACACAGCAACCTATAAATATTATGCAGACTTTGCTTCGGCTAATCATATCGATTATATTTTACTGGATGAAGGCTGGTCCAATGACAGGGACATTATGGAAATTGTTCCCGGCATAGATCTGCAGCAGATCATTGACTATGCAAAACAAAAAAATGTTGGCGTTTGGTTATGGATGGGTTCTTACCCGCTTGATCAAAAAATAGAAGAAGCTTTTACTACCTATTCAAAAATGGGAGTCAAAGGTTTTAAAATTGATTTCATGGATCGTGATGATCAGAACATGGTGGAGTATTATTACCGTGTCGCGAAGACTGCGGCTGCGCATCACATCATGGTCGATTTTCATGGTGCCTACAAGCCCACGGGTTTGCAACGTACGTATCCCAATGTGGTAAATGTGGAAGGTGTATATGGCATGGAACAATTAAAATGGAGTAATCCCGACATGCCGAAGTTTAATGTAAGCATTCCGTTTATTCGCATGATCGCAGGCCCCATGGATTATACACCCGGCGCTATGAGAAACGGTACCAGGGAAAGTTTCCGCCCCGTTAATTCTATGCCCATGAGCCAGGGCACACGCTGTCACCAGCTGGCGATGTACATTATGTATGAAGCCCCGTTTGAGATGCTTTCGGATAACCCAACTGTTTATATGCGTGAGAATGAAAGTGTAAATTTTATTTCAGCCGTTCCTACCACCTTTGACGAAACCATTGCCCTCGATGGAAAGGTAAGTGAATACGCAGTTATGGCAAGAAGAAAAAAAGATACCTGGTATGTGGGTGCCATGAGCAACTGGAATGCAAGAGATATAACCATCGATCTTTCTTTTTTAAAAGATGGTAATTATGAAGCAGAAATTTTTAAAGACGGCATCAATGCAGACCGTGATGCAACAGACTATAAAAAAGAAATAATAAAGCTTTCTCCCAATCAGAAATTGAATATTCATCTTTCCAATGGTGGAGGATGGGCGGCGAGGATTTATCCAATTAAATAAGGCCGTCATTGCTGAGCGAGGCAATCTCATAATTATAGACGGCAAAACAATTATTCATTATTCATTTTTAATTATTAATTTAATTATTAATTGTTTATTCTTCTTTCATAACGAGCTTAACAGGAATGCCAATCGTTTTTCAGATTCGGGGATGGACTTAAAATATTTTTCCGATAAACAAATTAATGACTTCCACCAGGATCAGGATGATAATGATTGTCTCGAGAACAACCGTTTTCCTGTATTGCAGCAAGTCTTTAAATAATTCCAGGTTTTCTTTTACAATTTGTAATCCATCCTGTATAGTTCTGAATCTTATTTGCAGATCAAATGTTTTTTTTAACTCCATATCCAGCAAATTCAGGGTTTCATTTTCCCAGGTTTCTTCCGGCGAATCAAATATGTACAGGTTTTCAGCTATCCTGTTTTTCAGGTTCAGGGTTCTGCCGATAAATTTTTTCAGATTTATACCACGGATATAAAGTTTTCCCTTTTTTTCCAGCACTTGTGTGTGGTAATTTGTTTCCTCCAGCAGTTTATTGGTTTGCTGGCTGTAATGATCCAGGGCTACACTTTGAGATACATTCAGCATGATCAACCTGAGTATTTCAATATCAGGTTCTGCTATTTCAATTTTATTATAACCCAATTTTATTTTAGCAGCATTTGTTTCAATATCAAATTCGTCGCTGGGCCGCTGGTCCAGTAAGTTTTTACAGAAAGAAGAAACCAATTGTATAAATGCTTTTATCTCTTCCTTAGTATAACCGAGAAAGGTTACAATACCGTATTTAAATACATACAAATATTTTTCCGTTCCCATCCGGTAAAACAATTCATCCGAATCGGCGCGATATATTTCCCCTGTAAAAGAAGTTTTGAATAATTTAATATCAATACTATCAGCTAACTGGATGGATTCTACTTTTAACATCATCATGCAGCCATTTTATTGACCCATTTTACCGGCTGTTAAAGTTAGCTGATAATATAAAACGGGCATATTTTTCAACTGCTGATGAATTGATCCAGGGTTTGCGGACAAAATAAAATTGAAAGATTTCATCTCCACATATTGTTGTAAGCTCCGGGTCTTTTTGCAAAAGACATAGGGGCTAAAACTTTGTACTTCGGCATCATAAACATTTATTACATTCCCATCGGCAGATGAGGGCTACAGGAACATCGTTTATTTATTTAGAACTTCTGATAGTTTTTTAAAAGTTTCATATGCTCCTTCATCTACAAACATGTTGGCCAGCCATGCAGGAATTTCTCCACCCGGGTTAACTTCAAAAATATAAATCACATGTATGGTTTTAGCCGAAGGCATGGTAATATACCAGCTGACAGAGGAATATGGCACACGAACCTTACCGTTTTTTTCTGGTAGAAAATGAAGTTCGCTTGTTGTTGAAACTTTTAAAAAGCGGTTCGAGCTGTCTCTATCGATTCTTAAATGCATCACTGCATCCCTGTTCGACATTGGCCATGGTATGGTGGTTTCTATATAATAATACAATTCATAGAGCGAAATTCTTTTGATGACGTAAGATGTCTTTGTCCGGTAAACCCAATCTTTATAATGAGAAACATTATTTAAGACTTCGATAAATTTATCAAAGCTGCCCTGCAATGTGGATTCCACTTTTATACTCTTAAACCCGGAGTTTTTGGTATTAGATTCATAAACCTTAATGCCGTCTTTGTCCCTGGCTAATTTCCAGCTGTATTGCCCCGCAACTTCCAATGC
>Ga0207106_1009_pt1 | contig 31706 bp, 23 predicted proteins | sample Alteio_BWMinHeat_78_FD_153535 | JGI IMG/M metagenome (GOLD analysis project Ga0207106, IMG submission 153535) | Enriched cells from forest soil in Barre Woods Harvard Forest LTER site, Petersham, Massachusetts, United States -... | ecosystem: Environmental > Terrestrial > Soil > Temperate forest >...
AGTAACAGAACTGAATCCTGGCTGATGTACGACGACTTTGGGATCTATTTTGGGGGTTACTGCCATGAGCGTACAAAGGATAGTATTGCCAGGGAGTTAACGGGACGCGATGGCTTTGGCACCAATGATTACGTAGGAATTATTTTTGACACCTATTACGATAAGTTAAACGGCTTTGAATATTTTGTTACACCACTCAACGAACAATGGGACGCGAAAATGTCTCCTCCTTCGCTAAATGGCAATTCGGAAGATTTCACCTGGAATGCCGTATGGCAAAGCGCTGCAGTTATTCATAATGATGGCTGGAGCTTTGAAATGTTTATTCCCTATTCCGCTATTCGCTTTGGAAAAAAAGACGTGCAAACCTGGGGTTTTAATATTACCCGTCGAAGGCAAAAGACGGGCGAACAATTTACCTGGAATCCGTTTAATCCCAATGTAAACGGGTTTCTTACACAGGAAGCGTTGTGGGCCGGTATTTCCCACATCAAACCCCCGTTGCGATTACAATTTTCGCCTTATTTTTCAACTTATGTCAATCACTATCCCTATCATACACCGGGAGTAAAAGATTGGACGTCCTCCGTAAATGGGGGCATGGACCTGAAGTATGGTATTAGTCAGGCAATCACTCTCGATATGACATTGATTCCTGATTTTGGACAGGTGCAAAGCGATAACAAGGTCCTGAACCTTACACCGTTTGAAGTGAAGTATAATGAATACAGGAGTTTTTTTACTGAAGGGACCGAACTATTCGGGAAAGGAAATTTATTTTATTCAAGAAGAATTGGTGGTATGCCACTTCACTACCAGGATATCGAGGATACGGCAAGTTCCTTTCCCCATATGAACAGTAATGAGCACATTGTTAAAAACCCGGTGGAAACAAAATTAATTAATGCGACCAAGATTTCCGGGAGAATGCAGAATGGATTGGGAATAGGTTTCCTCAATGCACTGACCGCCCCCCAATACGCGTTGGTGGAAGACGATTCAAAAAACCAGCGGAAAATACAGACGAGCCCCCTGACGAACTATAACATCATTGTACTGGATCAGTCATTAAAACATAATTCAAGTGTGAGTTTTGTAAACACTGATGTGCTCAGGTCCGGCGGCGATTACGACGCGAATGTTTCGGCTGTCCTGTTTGATCTAAATGATAAAACCAATACCTGGAACGTCGGTGGAAAATTATCAACCAGTAGCCTTCTGCATTATTTGCCTGGTGGCAAAACGCAAACGGGCTACAGGCATAACCTGTATTTTGGAAAGACCAGCGGTAATTTCAACTTCAATATTATGGAAGATCTTACCGATAATAAATATAACAGCAACGATCTCGGTTATTTTACCAATAATAATTTCCTGGATCATACCCTATTTATGCAATATCACTGGCTAAAGCCAAATAACTGGCATAACAATCTTTACATTAATCTGAATGCGTATTACAGCTTGCTGGATAAAAAATTTGATAACCAGCCAATGGATACAAAATTCCAGGTCTTTACAAGCAACGTGAACGCCAATGCCCAGTTGAAGAACCTTTGGATTATCGGAATGTTTGTTGGTTATGTCCCAGGGGGGAATGATTTTTATGAGCCACACGAACAGGGGCGATCATTTCGTACACCGCAACGCATCCAGTTCAACCCCTTTTTTCAGACCAACATCGCCAAAAAATATTATCTCAACTTCAGTTACTTTTTTGCCATACGTAGTTTATTTAACAGCCCAAATCATCAAATCCAGGTATCACACCGCTATCGTTTCAGCGACAAGTTTTCGATCGGTCAGGATTTAATTTTTAATCCCACCATAAATGACGCCGGATTTTACAGTAAATATTATGCGAACGATGCGAGCGGAAATTCCGTATTAAAGGATATTATTTTTTCACGGCGAAACCTTCTTACGGTTGACAACACGTTGAACTTAAAATATAATTTTAATAACCGGTCGGGAATCACCTTCAGAGCGAGGCATTACTGGAGCCAGGTACGTCAAAAGCAATTATATGATTTGCAGCCGGACGGAAAATTGTTGCCAACGGTTCATACCGATGTCGCCATACAACATGTAAACTATAATATCTTTAATATCGACGCCACTTATACCTGGCAGTTTGCACCGGGTAGTTTTATTAATATAGTCTGGAAAAATCAGATCAATACGAATGATGCCGACATCATTTATAAATATTTCAGAAATTTTACGAACACCATCGGAGCCGATCAAAATAACAATCTTTCATTTAAGATCATCTATTTCATAGATTATCTGAAATTTAAAAAGAAAAAAATTAACATTCGATAGCAGTTGCGGAGACTGCTGATTTATTTTTTTCATAATTAATTTTTGGACGATAAGTTCGCTCGAATAAAGTAGTCAGCCAAAAATTTTTCGTAAAGAGAACGGATGAGTTTTCAAAAATGCCATCAGGTAACAGATGATACCACCGGTATCCTGAATTTTTGAAATGTTCCCGGCATAGCTGTAGCATACCTAATTCATCCGCTGCCGCTTTTATAGCATCTCGTTGACACCTTGATTTAATAAATGGCTTAAGAATTCTTTTTTGAAATCCATAAATATATAAATGATCCTTTATCAGCTTATAATTCTGATACCTTGATCTCGCATCCATTTGAGCAAATAATGGCAAAATAATAGTCGGGCTAACAGCTATGAGCTTTAAACAGGTATGGCCCTTTGCGATCCATGCATCCATATCAACATAATAAAACAGGCAGGAGAAAAATAATATTTCAAGCAAAGTGATTATGTGCAATAAATATCCGGCTTTCAGGTAAGAAATGAGTCTTGTAAAAAACATTACGTTATCGTTAACGGGCATAAGATAAAAACAAAACGGCAGGCCGGGTTGAAATATTTTGCTAAACAGTTCTTCAGTTCACTATTGCTCCCTATATTTGCACCCCCAATAAGTTCTTTAGAATTCCCGGTTTATCGGGACGAGGAATTTGGGAGACTAAGTAATCGTAAAAGATGAAAAGTCGTTTGAACCAATAAATCAAATAAAATGGCAAAAGAAATCACTGGCTTTGTGAAGCTGCAGTGCAAAGGTGGCCAGGCCAATCCCGCGCCTCCAATTGGTCCGGCATTGGGTTCCAAGGGCATCAACATCATGGAATTCTGCAAACAATTCAATGCCCGTACCCAGGACAGAATGGGTAAAGTACTTCCTGTTATTATTACTGTTTATTCAGATAAGAGTTTTGAGTTTATTATCAAAACCCCTCCCGCTGCTGTTCAATTGATGGAAGCCGCAAAAATTCAAAAGGGTTCAAAAGAGAGTAACCGTACCAAGATTGGTAAAGTAAGTTGGTCGCAGGTTGAAACTATTGCTAAAGAAAAGATGCCTGACCTGAATTGTTTTACCGTTGAAAGTGCCATGAAAATGGTTGCCGGTACAGCTCGCAGTATGGGCTTAACTGTTGAAGGAAAAGCTCCCTGGGAAAATTAATTCTTGAAAATTCAAAAATGAATTGACTATGGCATTCATCCCCAAAAAAAGGAAAACAGCAGAAAGTAAATTGGAAAAAAATAAAGCCTATTCCTTAAAGGAGGCATCTTCGTTGGTGAAACAGGTTAATACTACAAAATTTGATGCATCTGTGGATCTTCACATACGACTGGGTGTTGATCCCAAAAAGGCTGACCAGGCTATTCGTGGTACTGTCAGACTCCCACACGGAACCGGTAAAACAAAAAAAGTTTTGGTGCTTTGTACACCAGATAAAGAAGCTGATGCAAAAGCGGCGGGTGCTGATTTTGTAGGCCTGGATGAATTCATTCAAAAAATTGAAGGTGGATGGGTGGACGTTGACGTTGTGATTGCAACACCTTCTGTGATGCCAAAAATTGGTAAACTTGGTAAAATTCTTGGGCCACGTAATCTTATGCCGAACCCCAAGACAGGTACTGTTACCAATGATGTCGCGGCCGCAGTAAATGAGGTAAAAGGAGGTAAAATTGCATTTAAGATTGATAAAGCCGGAATTATCCATGCATCAATTGGCCGGGTAAGTTTTGCGCCGGAAAAAATTGCGGAAAATAGCCAGGAATTATTGAACGCAATTATCAGGGCAAAACCTTCTTCAGCAAAAGGCATTTACTTAAGAGGTATCAGTATGGCAAGCAGCATGAGCCCGGGTATTTCTATCGATACAAAAGCATTTGTTCATTAATTTTTGAAATTATTCTTCTTCAACTTTGATAAGTGAAGGATAGCAAATAAAAGAGTCATGACAAAAGATCAAAAAAACGAAGTGATTGAAGTGCTGAAAGGCAAATTCTCTCAGTATACCAACTTTTACGTTACAGATACTGAATCACTGACCGTAGCGCAGGTAGTTAAACTACGTCGTGCTTGTTTTGATAAAAGAGTAGAAATGAAAGTTGCCAAGAACACGCTTATCAAAAAGGCATTAGAATCTATAGATTCTCAACGTTACACAGGCGTGTATGATGCTTTGCATAATGTAACGGCTTTGATGTTTTCTGAAAACCCCAAAGATCCTGCACTGATCATTAGTGCTTTTCGTAAGGAAATCAATAAGGATAAACCTATATTGAAGGCTGCTTTTATTGATGGTGATGTATTTTCAGGCGACAATCAATTAAAAGCTCTTACAACCTTGCGAAGCAAGCAAGATCTTATCGGCGAGATTATTGGCTTGTTGCAATCACCGGCTAAAACTGTTATTTCTGCATTAAATGCGGGAGGTAAGTTAGCAAGTTTGCTAAAAGCTTTGGAAGAAAGAGCACAAGCGTAAAAGTTAATCCTAAGTCTTCGGGAATAAGTGAAGACACAATCATAAACTCCGCCGGAGTTAAAGACTAAGAAGGCGGTTATTAAAAATGTAAAAAAATGGCAGATTTAAAATCATTTGCTGAACAGCTGGTAAGCCTGTCAGTAAAAGAAGTAAACGAACTGGCAAAAATTTTGAAAGAAGAATATGGCATTGAGCCGGCAGCCGCAGTTGTAGCTGTTGCTGGTCCTGCCGCCGGTGGCGGAGCAGGGGCTCCTGCTGCTGAAGAAAAGACTTCTTTCAATGTACTATTGAAAGCTGCGGGCGCTAATAAACTGAATGTGGTGAAGGTTGTAAAAGACCTGACTGGTTTAGGCTTAAAAGAAGCGAAAGAACTGGTTGACGGAGCACCAAAGAATATAAAAGAAGGAATTCCCAAAGCAGAAGCTGATGAAATAGCTAATAAGCTGAAAGAAGCTGGCGCCGAAGTAGAAATTGCCTGATTCAATTTCTCCATTCCAAATTTTTAATTCCCGCCTGAAGGCGGGAATTTTTTTAGAACTAGTCAAGCGTTAAGTAAAATTTTATTTTATTGAACACATCATCAGTAATTATTGATATCTTTTTTAGATCATCCAGGGATGAAAAATTTCCATGTTGATTCCTGTATTCAACAATTGCATTTGCCAAATTCCATTTTAGATACGGATGAGATTTCATTTCATCTTTTGTGGCGCTATTAACATTAATTTTTTTTAGGGAGGTTAGTGTTTCCAGGGTCAGATACGATTTTAATTTTTGAAAAGTAGAATCGGACAAACCATAGACTTCACTGATTTGGTCAATGGAATAAAATCCACCGAGTTTATCTCTGAAATTTACAATCCTTAATGCTAATTTATTTCCAATGCCCGGCAAAGAAATGAAAGCAGCTGTGTCTGCAGCATTGATATCGACAGCAACTGGTTTATTAAAAGATTGGCCTTTTTTGAATTCAGTTTTTGGGTACTGATCTGTATTATTGTTTATCGTTTCTATTTTGATATAAGGCTCCAATATCGAGTATTCCTCAGGGTCAATACCATAGATCTTTTTCAAATCTTCTGCTTTATGAAAATGACCTCCCTTGCTTAAATATTTCTGAATGGTAGCAATTGTTTTTTCGCGTATTCTTAATTTCTTCCATCCATCTGACGATAAAGTATTTGGATCAAAATAAAATAAATCAGAACGAATTGCATATTGATTAGCCAAAGGTTTATCATAAACCAGTTCATCAATATTTTCATCCTTTTGTCGCATATTTTTTTCCGGAATTACTTCTCTATGTTGGAGCTTTTTTGCGGCGGCTATCCAACTCGTGTCGGCAGATATATATTTTGGCTTGCCGGGAGAAATTAATTGTGGAGAAAGCCATATTCCGATAATCAGTATTATAACTACTAATAAACCAATTCGCTCCTTTTGCGTAAAGGTGAAATAATCCTTTGCCATTTCTTTCCAATTCATAGACAAGGTTTCCCTAATCTACAGTTAATTCGACTTTCAAAATGTTCTGCTAAAATGTTTTATGGCGTAATTTTTGGTGGCAAAGTTTTCTTGTTTGTAACTCTTTATTCCTTACCTTTGCGTTCCTTTAATTTGGCCAAATACATTTTGACGTTACTAATCATGATTAAATAGTTGATTCACAAAGGCTTTTTTCATAGACGAAAAAGGCCTAAAGTGATTTGTACGTCATTGACTCTTTAAAACATGTTATTAAGTCTATGTCTTCAACAAAATTGAATCACAGGATCGACTTTGGTAAGATCAAGCATCTCGCCGATGCCCCTGACCTGCTGGATATTCAAATCCAATCGTTCAGAGATTTTTTCCAGTTAGAAACAACCCCTGACAAGCGAAACATCGAAGGTTTATTTCGCGTATTTCGTGAAAATTTCCCAATCACAGATACGCGGAACATTTTCGTTCTGGAATTTTTGGATTATTTCATTGATCCTCCCCGCTATACTATTGAAGAATGTATGGAACGTGGACTAACTTACGCTGTTCCTCTAAAGGCAAAGCTTCGTCTGAGTTGTAATGACGAAGAGCACGTAGACTTCCAAACTATTGTTCAGGATGTATTTCTTGGAAATATTCCATACATGACTCCAAGAGGCACATTTGTTATTAATGGAGCCGAAAGAGTTGTGGTTTCTCAATTACATCGTTCCCCCGGTGTGTTCTTCGGTCAGTCTGTTCATCCAAACGGAACTAAAATTTATTCTGCAAGAGTAATTCCTTTCAAAGGAGCATGGATGGAGTTCGCAACTGACATTAATAATGTCATGTACGCTTACATTGATCGTAAGAAAAAATTCCCGGTCACAACACTACTTCGTTCTATCGGTTATGAAACTGATAAAGACATTCTGGAATTATTCGGAATGGCCGATGAAGTGAAAGGAGATAAAAAACCATTGCACAAATATATTGGTCGCCGGCTTGCAGCCCGTGTGTTGAGGAGCTGGGTAGAAGATTTTGTGGATGAAGATACAGGTGAAGTAGTTTCAATTGAAAGAAATGAAGTAGTGCTTGAACGCGATTCTATCCTTGACCAGGAGGCCATTGATATGATCGTGGAAATGGAGGTGAAAAGTGTTTTCATTCAGAAAGAAGATGTAGGAGGTGATTATGCTATTATCTATAACACATTAAATAAAGATACTTCAAACAGTGAGCTGGAAGCTGTTCAACATATCTATCGCCAGCTTCGTGGTGCAGATGCGCCCGATAATGAAACGGCAAGAGGTATTATTGATAAATTATTTTTTAGCGATAAACGTTATGATCTTGGCGAAGTGGGCAGATATAAGATCAATAGGAAACTGAATCTTAATTCACCCCTTGAACAAAAGACCCTGACAAAAGAAGATATCATCGAGATCATCAAATACCTTGTTCGTTTAACAAACGGCAAAGCGGAAATTGATGATATTGATCATTTGAGTAATCGTCGTGTTCGTACTGTTGGTGAACAACTATATGCACAGTTTGGTGTTGGTCTTGCCCGTATGGCGAGAACAATTCGCGAAAGAATGAATGTACGCGATAATGAAGTATTTACTCCGGTTGATCTTATCAATGCAAGAACGCTTTCCTCTGTGATCAATTCTTTTTTCGGAACATCGCAGTTATCACAGTTTCTTGATCAAACGAATCCATTATCGGAGATCACGCATAAACGTCGTATTTCTGCACTTGGTCCCGGTGGTTTGAGTCGTGAAAGAGCCGGCTTTGAAGTTCGTGACGTGCATTATTCTCACTATGGCCGTTTGTGTACGATTGAAACTCCGGAAGGTCCAAACATCGGTTTGATCTCTACACTTTGTGTTCATGCCAAGATCAACGAGATGGGTTTCATCGAAACTCCTTATCGTAAGGTTGAAGCTGGTAAAGTGAACATGAAGGAATTAACTTTTTTAAGTGCAGAAGAAGAAGATACCGCAAAAATTGCCCAGGCAAACTCACCTCTCGACGAAAAAGGAAATTTTGTTGAAGAGAAAGTTGTAAGCCGCGAAACAGGTGATTTTCCCATTCTTGATAAAACAGATGTTGAATATATGGACGTGGCGCCCAACCAGATCGTTGGATTGAGTGCTTCATTGATTCCATTTCTTGAACATGATGATGCCAACCGTGCCTTGATGGGTTCAAACATGCAACGACAGGCTGTTCCATTAATTCGTCCTGATGTTCCGATTGTAGGAACAGGTCTCGAAGGAAAGGCTGCACGCGATGCGAGAATTCAAATTCATTCTGAAGGAAACGGCGTGATTGAATACGTAGATGCCAATGAAATTCATGTCAGGTATAATAGAAACGATAATCAAAAACTCGTGAGCTTTGAAGATGACCTGAAGGTTTATAGACTTACCAAGTTCATAAAAACAAACCAGGAGACTTCTATTAACCTCAAGCCTGCTGTAAGAAAAGGTCAGCAGGTAAAGGAGGGAGATTTTCTCACTGAAGGTTATGCAACTCAAAATGGAGAATTAGCTCTCGGTAAAAATCTCAAAGTTGCCTTCATGCCATGGAAGGGTTACAATTTTGAAGATGCGATTGTGATCAGTGAAAGAGTAGTCAAGGAAGATCTGTTTACTTCTGTTCACATCTCAGAATATGAGTTGGAAGTGCGGGATACAAAATTGGGTGAGGAGGAATTAACGCCTGATATTCCAAATGTTTCTGAAGAAGCAACTAAAGATCTTGATGAAAATGGTATCATTCGGATTGGAGCACAGATAAAAGAAGGTGACATTATTATTGGTAAAATCACTCCGAAAGGTGAAAGTGATCCTACGCCGGAAGAAAAATTATTACGTGCCATTTTTGGCGATAAGGCTGGTGATGCAAAAGATGCTTCATTAAAAGCTCCAAATGGTGTAGAGGGTGTTGTGATCAACAAGAAATTATTCCAGAGAGCAAAGAAAGACAAGAATGCAAAAGTGAGAGAAAAAGCTGCCCTTGATAAATTAGAAAAAGTACATGAAAAGAATGAGGCAGATCTCATGGAAGTATTGCTGGAAAAATTACAGGTATTGCTGAAAGATCATACATCAACCGGTGTCAGCAATAATTTTGGTGAAGTGTTGATTGGTAAAGGAGTAAAATTCACAGCGAAGAATTTAACCGGGATCGATTATCAGAATGTAAATCCTTTAGGATGGACAGGAGACAAAAAAGTGGATGAGCAGATCAATGTTTTGTTACATAATTACAGTATCAAGTATAATGAAGAGTTAGGAAGATACAAGAGAGAGAAGTTCAACATCTCAATTGGAGATGAATTACCTGCCGGTGTGTTGAAGCTTGCAAAAGTTTACCTCGCTGTTAAACGCAAATTGAAAGTGGGCGATAAAATGGCTGGTCGCCATGGTAATAAAGGCATTGTTGCCAAAATTGTTCGTGAAGAAGACATGCCATTCCTGGAAGACGGAACCCCTGTTGATATTGTATTGAATCCGCTTGGTGTGCCAAGCCGAATGAATTTGGGGCAGATATATGAAACTGTTCTTGGATGGACAGGACAAAAATTGGGAGTGAAATTCTCTACCCCGATTTTTGATGGTGCTACTGTTGATGAAATTGCTGACTATTGTAACCAGGCAGGAATTCCAAAGTACGGCCACACTTATTTATATGATGGCGAAACCGGGGATCGCTTCCATCAAAAAGCAACGGTGGGTGTTATTTACATGATCAAGTTACACCACATGGTTGATGATAAGATGCATGCCCGTTCAATCGGACCTTATAGTCTGATCACTCAGCAGCCTCTCGGTGGTAAGGCTCAGTTTGGTGGTCAGCGTTTTGGTGAAATGGAAGTATGGGCCCTCGAAGCTTATGGCGCATCGAATATTCTCCAGGAATTGCTTACGATTAAATCTGATGATATCATTGGTCGTGCAAAGACTTATGAAAGCATCGTAAAAGGTGACAATGTTCCGAGAGCCGGTATTCCTGAGTCGTTCAATGTATTGGTTCATGAGTTAAGAGGATTGGGGCTTGATCTGAAATTCGAATAGAACCACGATTAAAAAGATTTTACGAAAAATGAATTTTAATCCTGAGTGGTAAATAAATAAATTAATACTGATGGATAATGAAATTATATCCTCGTAATCCATCAAAATCAAAAAAATTAAGGTTCTTTATATGGCTATAAAAAAAGAAAATCGCCCGAGGCCAACCTTTTCTCAAATCACTATTGGTCTGGCTTCTCCTGATTCTATTTTGGAAAGAAGCTACGGTGAAGTTTTGAAACCCGAAACCATAAACTATCGCACTTATAAACCGGAACGTGATGGTTTGTTTTGCGAAAGAATTTTTGGCCCGGTAAAAGATTATGAATGCGCCTGCGGAAAATATAAGCGCATTCGCTACAAAGGAATTGTGTGCGATCGTTGCGGTGTTGAAGTAACGGAGAAGAAAGTTCGTCGTGAAAGAATGGGACATATCAAATTGGTTGTTCCTGTTGTTCATATCTGGTATTTTAAATCATTACCAAATAAGATTGGTTATTTATTGGGAGTAAGCTCTAAAAAATTAGAGAGTATTGTTTATTACGAAAGATTTGTAGTGATACAACCAGGACTTCGTGCAGATAAAGGTCAGAACTATGGAGATCTTTTGACGGAAGAAGAATACCTGGATATACTTGAAGCATTGCCGAAAGAGAATCAGTATCTGGCGGATGATGATCCAAATAAATTCATTGCAAAGATGGGAGCCGAAGCTGTGCATGATCTGCTTGCAAGAATTGATCTTGACCAGTTATCATTTGACCTGCGCAATGCAGCCGCTACAGAAACATCACAACAAAGAAAGGCTGATGCATTGAAGCGATTAAGTGTTGTTGAAGCATTCCGTGATGCCAATTTAAGAATCACAAACCGCCCTGAATGGATGGTGATGCAATATATTCCTGTGATACCGCCAGAACTTAGACCCCTGGTCCCTTTAGATGGCGGTCGATTTGCATCATCTGATCTGAATGATCTTTATCGTCGTGTTATCATTCGCAACAATCGTTTGAAAAGATTATTGGAGATTAAGGCTCCTGAAGTCATTCTTCGTAATGAAAAGCGCATGCTGCAGGAAGCAGTAGACAGCTTATTTGATAACTCAAGGAAATCAAATGCAGTAAAAGCAGAAGGTGGCCGTGCATTAAAATCTTTGAGTGACGTATTGAAAGGTAAGCAAGGTCGTTTCCGTCAAAATCTTCTTGGAAAACGTGTTGACTATTCAGGTCGTTCAGTGATTGTAGTTGGTCCTGAATTAAAACTGCACGAATGTGGTTTGCCAAAAGATATGGCTGCTGAACTATTCAAGCCATTTATTATTCGCAAATTAATTGAACGGGGTATTGTAAAAACAGTGAAGTCAGCAAGAAAACTCGTTGACAAAAAAGAAGCCGTTATTTGGGATATTCTTGAAAATATTTTGAAAGGACACCCGGTAATGCTCAACCGCGCCCCGACATTGCATCGTTTATCAATCCAGGCATTTCAGCCGAAACTGATTGAAGGAAAAGCGATACAATTGCACCCGCTGGTAACTACAGCATTCAATGCTGACTTTGATGGTGACCAGATGGCTGTGCATGTTCCGTTAAGTAATGCTGCAGTGTTAGAAGCGCAATTGCTGATGCTCGCTTCACACAATATTTTAAATCCGCAAAATGGCACACCTATCACTCTTCCCTCGCAGGACATGGTGTTAGGTCTGTATTATATTACTAAGGGGAAAAGATCAATCGATAAAGAAATAGTAAGAGGTGAAGGCAAAATATTTTATTCAACAGAAGAAGTTATTATTGCTTATAACGAGGGTGTTGTTGATCTGCACGCGTATATCAAAGTAAAAACTAACATCCGGAATAATGATGGCTTACTCGAACATAAACTAATTGAGACAACAGTTGGTCGTGTCTTATTTAACCAGCACGTGCCTAATACTGTGGGATTTGTAAATGCATTACTCACCAAAAAAAATCTTCGTGAAATTATTGGTGATATAATCAAGATCACGAACATCCCTAAAACAGTGAAGTTTCTTGACGATATCAAACAACTGGGTTTCCGTACAGCTTTCCAGGGTGGGTTGTCATTTAATATCAATGACCTTATTATTCCGGATATCAAAGAAGAACTTCTGGATAATGCAAAAACAGAAGTTGATGAAGTTTGGGAAAATTACAACGTTGGTTTAATTACCAACAATGAACGGTATAATCAAATCGTTGATATCTGGAGCCGTGTGGATACAAGAATTACCGAAACATTGATACGGGAATTGAGCACTGATAAACAAGGTTTCAATTCTGTCTACATGATGCTCGATTCAGGTGCCCGTGGATCAAAACAACAGATCAAACAGCTGGCAGGTATGAGAGGGTTAATGGCTAAGCCAAGAAAGTCCGGCTCTACTGGTTCTGAAATTATTGAGAACCCGATTCTTTCCAACTTTAAAGGTGGATTGAATGTATTGGATTATTTTATCTCGACACATGGTGCCCGTAAAGGTCTTGCAGATACAGCGTTGAAAACAGCAGATGCAGGATATTTGACACGCCGGTTAGTGGATGTGGCGCAGGATGTAGTGATCACTGAAGAAGATTGTGGAACATTACGTGGTATTGCAACAACTGCATTAAAAGATAATGAAGATATCATTGAACCATTGAGTGATAGAATTGATGGTCGTACTTCTTTGCACGATGTATATGATCCGCAATCGGATGAATTGCTGGTCGCAGCAGGTGAAGATATCACTACTGAGATTGCAAAACGAATTGAAGAAGCAGGCGTGGAAGTTGTTGAAATTCGTTCCGTGCTTACTTGTGAGAGCAAACGTGGTGTTTGCGTAAAATGTTATGGTAAGAACCTTGCTGCAGGAGCACTGGCACAAAAAGGTGATGCAGTAGGTATCATTGCAGCTCAATCAATCGGTGAACCGGGTACACAGTTAACACTTCGTACATTCCATGTGGGTGGTGTTGCCGGTTCCGCCTCTGTTGAATCTACATTGCCTGCTAAGTTTGATGGAACAATCCAGTTTGACGGATTACGTACGGTAGTGACTGAAAATAATGAAAGGGAAAAAGTTCAAACTGTAATTGGCCGTACCGGTGAAGTAAGAATCATTGATACGAAGAATGACCGGTTGCTGATCTCTCATAATATTCCTTATGGCGCCACATTATTGTTGAAGGATGGCCAAAAAGTGAATAAGGGTGATGTGATCTGTACATGGGATCCATTCAACAATGTTATTGTTGCCGAACAAAACGGAACGATAAAATTTGAAAATGTAATTGAAGGTGTTACTTACCGCGAAGAAGCCGATGAGCAAACAGGTCACCGCGAAAAAGTGGTTATTGAAACCCGCGATAAGACGAAGATCCCTTCTATCCTTGTTGAAGGGAAAGAGATCAAATCATACAACCTGCCAACAGGAAGTCATATAGTGATTGATGAGAGCGGTCAGGTAAAAGCGGGACAGGTAATTGTAAAGATCCCCCGTGTGCTTGGAAAGTTGCGGGATATCACCGGTGGTTTGCCACGTGTAACAGAGTTGTTCGAAGCAAGAAATCCAAGTAACCCTGCTATTGTTTCTGAAATTGATGGTGTTGTTACTATGGGTGCGGTAAAACGCGGTAACCGTGAAATAATCATTGAAGCTAAAGATGGAGTGACCAAAAAATATCTTGTGCCATTGACAAGACAAATTCTTGCACAGGATGGTGACTTTGTAAAAGCCGGTTCTCCGCTGAGTGATGGACAAATTTCTCCCCAGGATATTCTTTCCATTCAAGGTCCGTTTGCGGTTCAGCAATATGTTGTAAACGAAATCCAGGAAGTATATCGGTTGCAGGGTGTTAGGATTAATGATAAGCATATTGAAGTAATTGTCAGGCAAATGATGCGCAAGGTCAGCATTGTTGATCCCGGAGATACAAAATTCCTTGAAGAAGATCTTGAAGATAAGTTTGAATTTGTTGAGGAAAATGATTTCATCTTCGATAAAAAAGTAGTAACAGAACCCGGCGAATCGGCCAAGTTGCGTGCAGGACAAATTGTGAGCCTGCGTGAATTACGTGAAGAGAATTCTATTCTTCGTCGTAATGATAAGAAGCTGGTTGAATTCCGTGATGCAAGGCCTGCCACATCTGCGCCGACATTGCTTGGTATTACAAAAGCTTCGTTAGGCACACAGAGCTGGATCTCCGCAGCATCATTCCAGGAAACAACAAAGGTGCTGAGTGCAGCAGCCATTCAGGGCAAAACAGATAACATGCTTGGCTTAAAAGAAAATGTGATCACAGGTCACCCGATCCCGGCTGGTACAGGATTACGCGAATTTGAAAATATGATAGTAGGCAGTAAAGAAGAATATGAATTGCTGCAAACTACAAAAGAGGTCATGGCATTTGATGAGGAGGAATAATTCAATTGACAATAAGCAATTGGCGATGATCAAAATAATTCAGGAGTAAGAGAAATCTTGCTCCTTTTTTATTTGTTTGTCTATTGCCAGTTGCTAATTGTTTCCGCTGTTAACTGTTTCATAAAGTACCGCAATGATTATATTTGCCCGCCTAATCCTCTTTATTTTGCAAAAATGAAAAATGGAGCAATTATATTGAATGTCGTGTTATTGGTTGCTGTTGGTGTATTGTTTTATTTTCATTTTAATTCCGGAAAATCAGGTGCAGCTATGCAGACTAAACCTGCGCAAAAAGATTCAATAGTTAATATACCTCCGGGCAGTTGTAACATTGCTTATTTTGAAATGGATTCCATTGAAGCAAATTTTGAAATGGCCAAAGAATGGAAAAATGAGCTGGAAAAGAAAGAAGACAATATCAATGCACGAATGAACCAGCTAAATAATGTCTACCAGGAAAAATTTGCAAGTTTTCAGCAGCGCAAACCCTCGATGAACAATGCACAGGCCGAGGCTGCTGCTAATGAATTGGGACAATTAGAAGAATCCATTAAAAACACGAAGGCGAATCTTGACCAGGATTATAAAACTTATTATGTACAAAAACAACAGGAAATTCTTTCCATGATACGAAAATTCTGTTCGGAATACAATAAAGATAACAGGTATGCCCTGATCATTTCTGACGAACCCGGCATTGTTTTTTATAAAGACAGTTCATTTGATATTACAACCGATCTTTTAAACGGACTGAATAAAATGTATGGAAAGAAAAAGACGGGGAAAAGTAAAAAATAAAAATTCAAAAGCTTTAAATTTTCATTTTGACTTTTGAATTTCCTCCATAGGGTTACTGCAACAAAAAAATAAAAATACTTATCTTGAAGAATAAACTAACCCTTTATGGCCGATGAAATATTAGCCGAACCATATCACCCAACTTCATTTAAACAATCCCTCGGTTTGTTCGATGCTACTATGATCGTAGCGGGCTCTATGATCGGCTCAGGTATTTTTATTGTGAGTGCCGATATTACAAGACATGTGGGTAGTGCAGGTTGGCTGATCGCCGTTTGGTTGATCACCGGGTTTATGACCATTACTGCTGCGGTGAGCTATGGCGAATTGAGCGGGATGTTTCCAAAAGCGGGAGGTCAATATGTTTACCTGAAAGAAGCCTATAATCCTTTCACAGGGTTTTTATACGGATGGAGCTTTTTTGCAGTAATACAAACAGGGACAATTGCGGCAGTAGGTGTGGCTTTTTCAAAATTTTTAGCCCACCTCGTGCCTTCTGTCAGTGAAGATCTTGTCGCATTGAATTTAGGACTCATAAAAATTTCTCCTGCTCAATTGGTTTCTATTGCATTGATTATTTTTCTTACCGTAATTAATACGAGAGGCATTAAAAGTGGCAAACTTATTCAAACAAGTTTTACAACAATAAAGCTTCTTAGTTTATTTGGCCTGATAATTTTTGGATTAATATTAATGAAACCCGGAGTTTGGTCTGCCAATTGGAAGAATGCCTGGGATCTTCATAAACTTAATGCTGATGGAAGTATTGAGAGTTACACAATGATTGCTGCTATGGGTGCCATTGCAGCATCAATGATAGGTTCTGTTTTTAGCAGCGATGCATGGAACAATGTTACATTTATTGCCGGTGAAATTAAAAACCCTAAACGTAACATCGGTCTTAGTCTTTTTTTAGGAACGTTGATCGTTACTGTTATTTATGTTACTACGAATATTATGTACACGGCTGTACTTCCTTTGCATAATATTGCTACTGCTGAAAAAGATCGGGTAGCTGTGGCAGCCGCTGATGTAATATTTGGCAATGCCGGTACCGTTATTATAGCGCTTATGATCATGATCTCAACATTTGGTTGCAACAATGGTCTTATCCTCGCCGGCGCAAGAGTCTATTATACCATGGCAAAAGATGGATTATTTTTTAAGCCTGCTGGTGAATTAAACAAGTTTGCTGTTCCCCGGTGGGGATTATGGGTGCAATGTGTTCTTGCTTCCATACTGTGTCTTAGCGGGAAGTATGGTGATCTTTTAAATATGGTTTCATTTGTAGTAGTGATCTTTTATGTTCTAACAATCATTGGGATTTTTATTCTTCGGAAAAAACGTCCTGATGCCGAACGACCATACAAGGCATTTGGCTATCCTGTATTGCCTGTTATATATATTATTTTAGGAATTGCATTTTGTTTACTTCTTATTAAATATAAACCTGATTATACCTGGCCCGGATTGATCATTGTGCTGATAGGAGTTCCTCTTTATTTTATTGCGATAGCGGCAAGGAAAAAATAATTCACCGAATTTTGCAGCATGGAAGATTTTCAAAAGCTATTCGATTCATTTACAAAATTGAAAGTAGGTGTTATTGGTGACGTCATGCTGGATACTTACATCTGGGGCAAGGTAGAACGCATTTCACCCGAAGCGCCCGTGCCGGTTGTTTCATTGGATAAAAAAGAATATCGCATTGGCGGAGCGGGAAATGTTGCGCTGAATTGTCATTCTCTTGGCTCCCAGATTTTTATTTTATCTGTTATAGGCGATGATACAGATGGATTATTGCTGGAAGAACTTTTTAATGAAAACATGATAGACACCTCTTACCTTGTAAAAAACTCTTCACGGATCACTACCAATAAAACAAGAATTATTGGTCGAAACCAGCAAATGATGAGACTCGATGCTGAGATTACTTCCGACCTTGATCGAAAAAATGAGGACACTTTGTTACAAAAGATCCGCTTGTTCATCCAAACGAATGACCCTGATGTGATCATTTTTGAAGATTACAATAAAGGAGTGCTGACAGAACGAATTATCCGGGAAGTCATTACCCTTTGTAAAGAAGCAGGAGTGATCACTGCTGTTGATCCTAAGAGAAGAAATTTCTTCTCTTACCAGTATGCAGATATTTTCAAACCAAACCTGATTGAAGTCAAAGAAGGATTAAATCTTTTGTTTGATAAGATCAATAATTCTTTATTGAGTAAAATTCATCTTGAATTAAAAAATGTCCTTGACCATAAGATTTCCTTTATTACTCTTTCTGACAAAGGAGTCTTTTACCAGGTTGATGGCAACGCTTCAATTATTCCTTCGCATCTGCGCAACATTGCTGACGTATCCGGTGCCGGTGATACAGTGATAGCAGTGGCAGCATTAGTGTATACTGCTACACAAAATGTTCATCTTATGGCTGAGATCGCCAATATTGCAGGAGGATTAGTTTGTGAAGAGGTAGGAACCGTTGCCATTGATAAAATCAAATTACAGAGAGAATGTGAACTGTTACTCTCATGATTTTTTGAACCAACACAGTTTCATTGCATCGCAAACCTTTAAAGATTTTTTTACATGGATACAGTTTTGCTATCAGCAACAGATTTACCACTGTTAAAAAATATCTGGTTGTATTAGTATTCTTTTAAACATTACTAAGAAAACCTGGAAATTGTTTGTCATTAAGTAATTAAATTCGTGACCTCACCCTCGTTCCCTCTCCAACCGCGTGCCGCCATAGCTTGTGCCTCCGCTAAAGCTTCAGCGACACGCGGACAGCGGTGGCGCAAGGAGAGGGAGGCCAGGCAACAAGGCATAATTAGCTTTTGAATTAATGAATCGGTTATAGAATTATCTTCATCAAGATGAGGTGAGTAAAAAAATATTGAAACGAAACATGTCAAAATTTACGATTGTCATTCATGGAGGGGCCGGAACAATTCTTAAAGAGCACATGACCCCTGACCTCGAAGCTGCTTATACAGATGGTTTAAAAACCGCTGTGGAAGCAGGTTTTGCCGTATTGGAACAAGGGGGTTCAGCAATTAATTCTGTCAAGGCCGCTATCGTTGTATTGGAGGATAATATTCTGTTCAATGCCGGGCGAGGCTCGGTGTTTACAAAGAAAGGTGTACAGGAAATGGACGCAGCAATCATGAACGGAGCGAACCTGGAAGCCGGTGCCGTTGCCGGCGTTCGTAATATTCGCAATCCCATCATGCTGGCAACTGAAGTAATGCTTCATAGCAATCATGTGTTTTTAAGCGGCAAGGGTGCCAATGATTTTGCTATCAAACAAGGCGTGAAGTTGGAACCTGATGAATATTTTTTCTCCCAGTTTCGTTACGATCAGTGGAAATCGATTCGTGATTCTGATAATTATTCTTTGGACCATACCCACCAGCGCCTCGAAGAACTGATGCGGGATAAAAAATTCGGAACAGTCGGAGCAGTAGCCTGTGACCAGGAAAAAAATATTGCGGCAGCTACCAGTACCGGTGGCATGACCAACAAGAAATATGGGCGTATTGGTGATAGTCCAATCATCGGGATCGGAACTTATGCAAATAATAAAACCTGCGCCATTAGTTGCACAGGACACGGTGAGCCATTTATTCGTGCGGTTGCTGCATACGATGTCAGTTGCTTAATGGAGTACAAAGGCTTCACACTTCATGAGGCTATGAATATTGTTGTGAATGATAAACTTGTGAAACTGGCAGGTGAAGGTGGTATGATCGGTGTAGATGCGCAAGGCAATCATGTCATGCTCTTAAATAGTGCGGGTATGTATCGCGGTTACCGCAGCAGTGATGGAAATAACGAGATCGCTATTTACAGGTGATAGTTTGATAGATGAGAGATGATAATTTGGTTACCAGCTTTTGCAATTCTATTTCGCTTTCGTTGGAGTTTATCCTGAGCTTGTCGAAGGATCACTCACTTGTGCGCTCGGTAATTCTATAGCGCATCTGATTTTCCTCTTAATCCTTATCTTTCCTGCAAATCCCGGTTCTCGTGAAAAAATATGCCATCATCGTTGCAGGAGGTACAGGATCAAGAATGGGAGGTAATCTTCCAAAGCAATTCATGTTGTTGAAAGATAAGCCTGTGCTCTATTATTCACTCAAAGCTTTTTTGAATGCTTATGATGATCTGCAGATAATTCTTGTCTTGCCGGCGGCGTTTACCGATCTCGGAAAAGAGATCATTGATGCCTATTTTGACAAAGAAAGAATCAGGATTGCAATCGGGGGCGATACACGTTTTCACTCAGTAAAGAACGGATTGAAATTGATTGAGGAAGAATCGATCATTTTTGTACATGATGCTGTGCGTTGCCTTGTATCCATTGATCTCATTGATCGCTGCTATAAAACTGCGGTTGAAACCGGCAGCGCAATCCCTGTTATTGTATCAAAGGATAGTGTACGGATCATGAATGAGGAGGGAAGCCAAACCATTGATCGCAACAAGGTAATGCTGGTGCAAACACCACAAACTTTTCATAGTAAGATCTTATTGCCGGCTTATGAAATAGATTTCAAAGACAAATTCACTGATGAGGCGACTGTTGTGGAAGCGTATGGATTAAAAGTTTCAATCACAGAAGGCGAAGAGACCAATATTAAGATTACTAAGCCCATTGATCTGATAATAGCCGAAAAAATTCTTCAGGAATTATCAATTAATAAGTAATAATTTTTTTTTGCCCACCTTAAATACCATGGCAACCTATTCACTCTTATCGCCGGGTAAACTTCCTTCGTTGCTCCAAAGCCACTATAAAATAAAGCAAGGCTCTCGATATCCGAACCTTCAAAATCCAGGATCAGGTCTCTGCCTGCCTGATCTTTGATAAATGCATCGATCAATGCGTGGGAAGCACCTGTAGTCCTGCTATCAGGATGATTGCCGGCCAAAATATAATAAGCCCTGGAGTGGGAAAAGAAAAATACACAGGAAGCAAGTAATTTGTTTTGCAAATCAACTATACCATACGTAACGGCTTTGTTTTGATTGTACAAAAATTCATAAAGCTTTTTTAACCTGTTATAGTCATTATCAGTAAGCGAAACAACATTCTTCATTTGTCGCTTGTTCAAAGCAATTACTTCCTCTACAGGGATATTTTTTTTTGCATGGCAGCCTGCTTGTAATGATTTCTGAATATTCCGCTGATGATTTTCGCGATAGCTGCTGTAAAGCTCACTGTAGTTTTTATTCAGGGATAGAAAATAATTGGTTCTTAAAATTGAAATGCCACCTGGTGCATTTAAGATATTTCCGCTATTTAATGAAATTTCAATGAGTTTAAATTTTTTTGGAATGACATTCAGAAAACCCCGGATCATTATTTCTGTCGGATGTTTACCGAAAATACCGAGACATGCCGTAAAAGCCGGTTGATACAAATAACAGATACCAAATTTTTTATTCCATGTCAGGGGCATTACAGCTTCATAATCGTTTAGCACCAACGCATCCCAGTGTTTTGCCATGTGGTCGAGATAGAACGAGTGAGCATAGATGAGTCCATTAGCTGCTTCATCGATACATGTGTTCCAATTCGCTTTGTCAATGTCGTGATGTGGAAAATATCGTATGTTAAAAGTATTTGACATCAGAAAGGAAGATTCCTATCAATTTTTCTCAGGTCGAAATTAGAAATATCGATACTGAATGAAATTGATTTCAAAAATCTTTTTTTACCGATAAAGTCTGATTTCAAATAATCTCTGAAAACCGAACTATAAATTACCGGTATGTAGATATTAACGATTTGTTTTAGCAGGGAAATTTGCAAACCGGCATCGTAAAGGAAGTGATCAGTTTGTGCGTTTTGTTTCCAGAACTCCGCTGAAGTTCCTGCATCGGCAAATATTTTCAGCGGTATTTTAAAAGGTAGTATGGAAAGAGGATTTAATTGAGAAGGAATATCAAACGACGCATTTGATGCCATGAGCCAGTCATTTGTTGCGCCAATGTTTCCCTGGACATCCGTATTCATTTTCATCGCGCCGTCACGAATCATGATCTGCTGATAGGGAATCGTCCATTTTACACCCGTTTCCTTAAATGGATAGTCATTTCTACCGATAAAATAATCACTGTAAGTATAATCCAAATTTCCCTTTGGTGCCGATAAATTCAGCGCGTACAGGAAAGAATTTGCTTTTTCTTCATTTGTATAAAAGAATTTACCTGCAAAAAGTCTTACATCTGCACCTCCTTTATTGTTTGAATAATTGAAAAAATAATTTCCGGTAAAACCAAGCCTGATGAATCCTTTGCCTTCTTCAGCATTTAATTCCGCCCTATAAGGATATAGCGCACGGTAATTTTGAATGACTATTTTCAATTGGTTTAATGTCCGGCTGTTTTCAATTGTACTCACATTTGTAACCGTAGTCGTATCTATTCCATTAATTATTGTATCATTTTGGAAACGGAATGCTTGCTCATTAATAAAAAATGTTTTCCATTGAATGTATTTTTTTGTTGTACTTCGCGGATCTTTTTCTTTAAAGATAAAGCGGGCCCCGGGAACCAGTTTTTGAAAACGGAGAAAGTGATCCTTATCTGCAGCATCCCTGTACTTATTCATTTCAAATTGCGACGCATTGAGAAAGAGATCAATTTTTCTGAAAGTTTTGTTTGGATAAAATGAATAATCAAGTTTGCCTAAACCCACAAATCTTTTTGAACCGAATGCATACATGGGAGCAATGAAAAATTTGAAGTTATTCAGCGGCAGAATATAATTAGTCACTAATGTGCCCAGCATGAATTTGTCATAAGCATTGGCTCCTAAAGATGGACCTATTGTGATTATATTTTTTCTTGAATGAGTATTTTCGGACCATTCATTGGTAAAATGTTCAGGCTGTAAAAGGTTCACTACGATTGTTCCCTTTTTCTTTTCGAAAGGCAAGATCCCGGGTTTATATAAATATGAAAAAATTGAATCAAGATTTTTCCCTGTACTTTGTTCTAATGATGCTTTGAAATCTTCCGGCTGCGGATGCCTGAACTTCCATTCACTATAATAGTTTTTCATCGCCCTGTCAAAAGCTTCTTTTCCTGTTTGCTGCTCCAGCCATCTTAGCCATTCTGATGTTTTGTAATAAGCAACTAAATTATAATTTGCTTCACTGAATTTTTCTGAACTTGTTTCAATAGGCTGATCCAGTTTTTCCTTTGCATAAGTTTCGAAAAATATTTTTTCCCGCGAGGTTGATCCCTTGTAGTAAGCGGTAGCATACCGGTGCTCATAAAAACTATTAATGCCCTCATCCATCCAGGGATGATCTCTTTCATTTGAAGCAAGTTCAGCCCGGAACCAATTGTGTCCAATTTCATGAGCAATTGTTTCGTTAAGTTCTTCGGTTGAAGATGTGGGTGAAATAACTGTGATGGTGGGGTATTCCATTCCGCCTCCAAAACTTTTTGGCCCCTGAACTACACTGACAATATTGTATGCATATTCTCCAACCTGTGATGAATAAAATTGCAGAGCTTTTTTAGCATACTGCACACTGTTTTCCCATGGCTTTTTCTCAATCGGGGCGTAATAAGTAAATACTTCAACAACTTTTCCTGATGCAAGCTGGCAGGTATCATGGTTAACGATAAAACGTTTATCGGCAAACCAGGCAAAATCGTGAATATTATTTTGAGTAAAACGAAGTGTTTTTTCTTCTGATGATGAAGTTGGAAATTTTTGAATGCTTATTTTGACGATGCCACCTTTTGATTTTGCTTTTTGTTTCAATGGCTTCCATGAAAAATTATTCCTGTTCAATAGCCATTGTTTTTCTTTTTGATCTTGTAATTCTCCTGTTGCCGCAACGACATAGTTTTTGGGAAGAGTGATCCTGACATCAAAATTTCCAAATTCACTATAATATTCACCCTGGTCAAGATAAGGCATGGGATGCCAGCCATTTTTATCATATACGGCCGGCTTGGGATACCATTGAGTTACCTGGTAACTTTCTCCATCATGACCGCCACGAGAAAAATTGTAAGGCAGTTGTACATGAAAAGGAGTTGATAAGGTGATTTTCTCACCTGGCAACAATGACGATGGAAGGATCACTTTTATGATATCAATATAAAGTGGATGATCCTCCGTGTTGCAGGTAACATTGTTTACTTTAAAATCAAGCCTGTTGACGTAACCTCTTTGCTCTTTATTTGAAAAGTAGAAACGCGTATCACCATTTAATAAACTCTGATCTGTAAAAGCGGTTCTATCGTTCTTATATGCATTAGGCCAAAGATGAAACCAGATAAATCTTAATGTATCGGGGGAGTTATTAATATATTCAATTCTCTCAAAGGCATCCAGGCTATTATCTTTATCGTGAAGAGTAACATCAATGGTATAATTAACTTGTTGCTGCCAGTATTTCAATTGACAATTGGCAATTGACAATTGGCAATTGAAAAGAATAATAAGAAAAGATTTTCTCACAGGTGGTATTTCAATCAAAATTAAAAAAGAACTACTGATTTATTGATAGTTCTTTTTGTCTATGAAAAGTTATTGAAGATTTCCTCTTTTTTCAGTAAATCAAAATAAGCATCGAATTTTTTTCCTACCGATTCTTCCAAAGAATTTTTAAAATCTTCCGGCTGCGGATGCCTGAATTTCCATTCTGAAAATAATTCTTAATTGCTTTATTAAGTTTGTCTTTGCCTATCAAAAGTTCTATACCATACAACCAGAAAGCCGCTTTTAAATACACTGCTCTTTCACACTCGTCAGCCAAAAATAATTGAAAAGAAGAAAAAATTATAGCCTCCCGAAATGAGAGATAGTTATTTTCCCTTGCCTAAAAAAATAATTCGCAACGTGTGAATCATGATCTTAAAATCAAGTGCGAGGGAGACATTTTCAATATACAAAAGATCAAACTTGCTGCGTTCTATCATTTCATTTACATTTTCAGCGTAGCCAAATTGTACCATGCCCCAGCTGGTAAGACCCGGTTTTACTTTTAATAAATATTTGTAATAAGGGAATCGTACAATCAGCTGGTCAATATAAAATTTTCTTTCAGGTCTCGGTCCCACGAGACTCATTTCACCCAATAAAATATTCCAGAGTTGGGGTAATTCATCAAGCCTCCATTTTCGCATAATTTTCCCCCAGCGTGTCATCCGCTGGTCGTTATCACTTGAAAGTGCTGGCCCATTTTTTTCCGCATTGACATGCATAGACCTGAATTTATACATGGTGAAAGGTTTGCCTTTATAACCGATTCTTTCCTGTTTATAAAGAATCGGCCCCGAAGAAGAAAATTTCACTCTTATCATGACATATAGAAGAAGAGGACTTAAAATGATGAGCCCGAAAACAGCGATTGTTACATCCAACAGGCGCTTTATGTTTTGTTGCCACTCGGGCATGAGACCGGTTTGCACATCAATAAGCATGGCACCCATTACATTGCTGGTGCGAATGGAACCGGAGATGATATCCAGCGTATCAGGAAGAATTTTTACTTCCACATTTTTTTCACTCAGGCGATTAACAATATTTTCGACCATTGTATATTCTGATTTTTCCATAGCCAGGACAACCTGGTGAATATTATTATGGTCGATGATCGATTCCAGCGATTCAATTGTTCCCAGGTTAGGAAGATCTTTTGTAATTCCATTTTTTCCAAATTCAGATAGCGTAATATACCCCTTGTAATAGTATCCGTCGCTTCGAAGATTTTTTTTGGTTTGATGAAAAATTTTATTTGCACGATCCGAGCTTCCGACCATTAAGGTATTGAACTGAACTGCGCCATTGAGCAATTGTTTTTTTGCAATATCCAGGAATACTAATCTTCCTAAAAATGTAAGTATGAAATGAAGTCCTAACAGGCAGAAGAACGCGGAATAATAATAAGAGTAATTATTTTTTGTATCATCGACTATGAAAAGAAAAAAAAGTATCATGCAGCCGATAAGACTGCAAACAAATGTTGTCGTAAATTCAAAGAGCCTTGACTTTTTGTATAATGAACGATAAGTGCCTGCAAGAGCATAAAGTATAAGCCAGCCCAGTGCAATAAAAATCAAACTAAGCCAGAATTTTTGGTTCATTTGAATATCAAAAGCAGAAATACCCTGTTGTTTCAATAACCATTTTCGGATAAAGTAGAACAGCACCCAGGTAACTGAAGCCATGAGAACATCTGCCAGGGCATAAAGAAATATCGGTATTTGATTGTTCTTCCTCATGGTCAATTCAACTTGCATAAACATTGTTCCCGATCTTTTTCAAAATCTGGTGTGCAACATCCATTGCTAAGAGGCCATCGATTTCCGACACGATTATTTTTGTATTATTAATGACAGCGTTGGTGAACTCTTCTAACTCTTTTTTTATTGCGTTTACTTCAGGCACCACCGGGTTGGCAATGGCCAGTGTTTTTTTCCCTTTCGGTGTTTCGATGTCAAAGGCAAAAACATTTGAATCTTTCGGTTCTTTTTGTTTAATGATCTCGGTTTTTTTATTTAAAAAATCTATACCTATGTAAGCATCTTTTTGAAATAAGCGCATCTTTCTCATCTTTTTCATTGAAATACGGCTGCTGGTAAGATTAGCAACGCATCCATTATCAAATTCAATGCGAACGTTGGCTATATCCGGGGTATCGGTCATCACAGCTACGCCGCTTGCAGAGATACTTTTCACACCGCTTTTTACAATACTTAAAATAATATCGATATCATGAATCATGAGGTCAAGTATAACACTTACTTCAGTACCCCTTGGATTAAACTGCGCCAACCGATGTACTTCAATAAACATGGGATTTAGTTCCGTATCCTTTAATGCTAGAAATGCCGGGTTGAATCTTTCTACATGGCCGACTTGTAATTTGATATCCGATTCCTGGGCAAGCTTTACTAACTGGCGAGCTTCCTCCATGGTATTGGCCAAAGGTTTCTCTACAAAGACATGTTTACCTTTTCGAATGGCTTTTTCACAAAGTTCAAAATGAAAATGAGTGGGGGCTACTATATCAATGGCATCACAGGCCTGCATTAAAGTATCGGCATTGGGAAATCGCGGTAGCTGATATTTTTCTGAAACCTCTTTTGCTGTATCGTCATTAGGATCATAAAAACCGATCAATTCTATTTCCGGGATTTCCTTCCAGTTGTTAAGATGAAATTTTCCTAAATGTCCGACTCCAAAAACTCCTATTTTAAGCATGAGCTGAAATTATCGGTAAAGATAAATATTCATGGCTCATCAACGGTTGAGAGAAAGTTTAAGAATTAAGGAGAACCGATTTTTTCAGGTAGCTTTTAGCAGGGCTATAAATAAACAGGCAGGTGCCATCCTTTATAGTATTGATGATTGCCTCATGGTCGGATACCGGAACCGCGGGACAACCCCAGCTTCTGCCAAGAAAGCCTAAAGAATTAAAAGCAGATTGATCGACATATGGTGCACCATGCATGACGATCTCACGGCTTCGGGCATTATCGTTAATATTTTTTTCCATGCCGTCCAGGCGAAGTGAATATCCATTATCGCCTATATAAGTTTCCCCGGTGACGTAAAACCCGGGACTGCTTTTCAGGGAAGACATATTATTTGAGAATGATTTGGCCCAAAGTGTTCCGGAGTTTCTTCCATGAGCGACCAGCGTATTAAATAAGATTTGCTTGTTCTCAAGGTCGAGCACATATAATCTTTTCTTATTGCTGGGCTGGCTGAAATCAATGATGGTAATAATATCATTTCTTTTTAAAGACCCTGCCATGCCTAACTTTTGAAACCCCTGCAAAGCAGAATTAAAAACGGTTTGATTCATTCCCGCTTCACTCAATCGCAATTCAGAAAATAAAGCAGTATTATTATCTGAATTATTTTTATTTGATGAAGAGGTGATAATACTTTTATTGGCTGGCGAGTCTTTTGTGGTCGCAAAAACAAAAGCAAAGCTTACTAAAAAAATAGTAAGGAGAAGGATAACCGGTTTTTTCAATAGGTGCATTGGTGAAAGAGGTTTATAAAGTTTTCAATGGTTTTTGTATCAAATAAAAACTGTCCCGATGCATCGGGACAGTTTTGGATTTTTGTGAGGACAAAGCTATGATTAATATCTCTCTAAATTGAAGTTTTAAGCTGCCTGGTCGTATCTTTTAACGAACAGGAAACATATATGATTTATCCTCATTATTTTTTGAAATGCTAAATTTGAATAATCTTTAAAATGAAGCCATCCATTACCATTGAATATTGTCCAAAATGCAATTGGCTATTGCGTGCGGCTTATATGGCCCAGGAAATACTTGCTACATTTAATGATGACATCTATTCGGTAACTCTTCGGCCCAGTGAAACGAACGGGACTTACAAAATATTTGTTGAGGATAAAAAGATTTTCGACCGGAAAGAATATAATGGATTTCCGGAAATAAAACTGATCAAACAAATGATAAGAGATATTGTAAATCCCGACAAAAGCCTGGGGCATGCTGATAGAAAACCTGGGCAGTGATATTCAAAATTTGGGATAAAATTTATTGGTAAATTCTTTAAATAAAAAAGGATTACAGCTATAATAACCTTTCTGGTGGCGGACCAGACGGGACTCGAGCCAGTCCCGACAGTACTGTCGGGATGAGAGGGCAGCATTTCTGCCTGCGCAGGGTCAGCGCCGGCCTTAATTTTATGATATTTCCACTAAAGAATTGGCCGGAACGTCCCCGCTTTGCTAATGGCTCACATTTAAATTCGAATATTCGGTTAAGTCTATGACCAAAATCTGATTGCAGGGTTCAGACTCTCTAGAACTATTCACAGAACTGCCAGGCATGGCTTTGATGCACCAACATGGGATAGGCCGGCAACACCTAAGGATTCTTATGAATTTTCATGATACTTATGTTGCTAGTTGCATTATTAATAATCTGCTGAAATTGTGATCGACTTCCATTCCTCCAATTCTTCGTTCATTGTAGCCAACTTTCCCGACGCACGATTATATGCATCCTGTCCCAGGTACAAGTGAAGCGGTGGTTGTTCGTTTTCGGCGAGCTGCATGAATATTGTAGAAGCCCTCTCTGGATCGCCTGGCTGCTTGCCATTAGCTGCTAAATAGCGCTCCTGCGTATCTCTTACCGCCTTGTAACCTTCAATCTTGCTTTCGGCAAATGCTAATGAGTCTTTGGTAAGGAAACCGGTACGAAAACCAGATGGTTCTGCAACGGTTACTTTAATACCGAATTCTCTAACATCCAAAGCAAGCACCTCCGAAAATGCGGCAATCGCTGCTTTGGTAGCTGAATAAACAGTCCAACCAGGTGCTCCGGCAAATCCGGCCACTGAACCAATATTAATAATGTACCCTGATCTCTGTTGACGCATCACAGGTAAGACAGTTTTGACAACATTAATTGTAGCCAAAACATTAACATCAAAAATCTTCCTGATATCCTGTTCGGTTATTTCTTCTACTGTTCCGGTCACACCATAGCCCGCATTATTAACAACAACATCAATGCGACCGAATGTGGTGAGTGTTTGCTGAATGGATTCATCAATGCAATCAACATTGTTTAAATCAACTGTTAGCGGAAGAAAACTTTCAGCATCGATCACGCCGACCGCTGTTTTTAATATCTGTGCGTTGCGCGAAGTTGCAGCAACGCGGTAACCACTATCTAATAATTTTTTTACAAGCGTTAATCCTAATCCCTGGGAAGCTCCTGTTATATACCAAACTTTTGAAGTGTTCATATTTTTTGTTTTAAACTTTTACGTTCAAGAATTACTGCCAGGCATTTTCAGCCGATCATCAAACATCCGCTTGCTTTACTTTATAATGATCTTCTTATGCGGGGTTAATTTTCTTTATAATGCCAGGATGCCGGAGGTCTCTTCAATTAGCGAACGCATCAATATGGAGGCTTTCCTGTGTTTCAGTATCGGTGCAATCTGTCCACTCCAGAACAGTATCATATCCCATTTCTGCTGATCGAGAGCAGCTTTTCTTAATGATGACATAAAAATGGATTGCAATGGAAAAGGCAAAAATTGTTTTTCCTTTCCCACCAGGTCTTTAGCTAACCGGCTTGTAATACCTCTACCAAGCCTGCCGGTAAATGCACGTGATAGGGTAGTGTATTTAGCTGCATCAGAGAACAGCATTTGTTTGTGAATGGGTGACGCACCTGATTCATCGGTGGCCAAAAATGCAGTACCAACCTGCACAGCATCGGCGCCCAACGTTAATGCCGCAGCAATTCCCCTGCCGTTGGCAATGCCGCCTGCTGCAATCACCGGTGTCTTTACCTTTTCTTTTATTAATTGCAGCAAAACAAAAGTTCCTGTAATTGATTGTTCGGCCGGCGCTAAAAATGAGGGGCGATGACCACCAGCTTCAAAACCCGAAGCAATTATCATATCAACACCGGCGGTTTCCAAAGAAAGAGCTTCATCCAGGGTTGTAGCTGCCCCTATAAGTTTAATACCCGACTTACGGCATTCTTTCAGTATATCAGGAGATGGAATACCGAACACAAAGCTGAATACTTTGGGACGGATATCCAATATTACCTGCACCTGGTTTTCGAATCTTGATTTGAATGTCGGTTTCCCGGGCAATGCAATACCGGCTTCATCAAAATAAGGTTTGAATAGTTGAGCAGCCTGTTCATATTGCGCGTCAGTAACAGTACCGCCTGGTGCGTCAGTATCCGAAACCCACAAGTTAATGTTATACGGTTTGTTGGTTGCGGCTTTGATTTTTTTATCTGCTTCAATGATCTCTTGTGGACTTAAAGTGTAAGCGCCATAACCACCGAGACCACCTTCATTCGATACTGCAGCTACTAACGCTACCGTCGAAAAGTCGCCACCAAAAGGACCTTGCAAGATCGGGTAATCAATACCCAGTATTTCCGTTGCTTTCGTGTTGTACCACATGGCTTAACTTTTTATTGGTTTACATCACTGATCATTTTATTAACGATCAACCACCGGCCATCCATTTTATGAAACGAAAGGAACTCGTCATAATTAAACTCGTACATTTTAACATGCACTTTGGCAACTGCTATGGAGTTGAGCACATCGATAGAAATGATCGTTCCCTCAAAAGGTTTGCCGGAATCTTTTGGGCTTTGGCGGTGGGCAACACCTTCAAGATACTGATCGAGTGTCTTAGCATAAGGCTGGTCCTTTACGTCCCCGAACAATAAAGTGCCGGGATTAAAGATATTGCCTAAGGTATTAATATCTCCTTCGTAAATTCCTTTGAAATAGTAATCTTCAAGCGCCTTGTTGATTGCTGTGGAATCTTGTATCGTTTCCATTTTTTTAATTTTTATGCTAGAACAGCTTATCAGGCGGCTTTAGCGGTAATACTCATATTAAGTTCAAAATCATTGTAGATCAAAGTATCACCCAAATCTCTGAAGAAATTGCCGGAGCGGAATTTCATTTCATACTTAGTGCGGTCGATAACCAGCTTGCCGGTTGCCGTTAATTGGTCGCCATTAACATTGACATCAACATCAAAACCAACAGGGTGGGTAATGCCTTTGATGGTCAAATTGCCTTCAACATAATTTTCAGAAACTGAAGTGATTTCCAAAGTAGATTCGGGATATTTTTCAGTTGAGAAGAAATCAGCAGAAGCGAGGTGGCCGGCAAACTGGGCATTTGTTGCAGCGTCGGTTATATCCAGTATTTTGATGGAGGTGATGTCGACAATGATTTTGCCGCCGGTAAGTTTGCCATCATTTAAAATCAATTCACCTTCTTTAACGGCAATGGTACCATGGTGTGCGCCAGTTACCTTTCTACCTACCCAATCAATATTGCTTTGGGTGCTTACGATCTCAAAATTTTGAACTTTCATTTTCGTTGTGTTTGAATTATAAAACAAAATTGCGCAGGAGATTCCATGTAGTTGCGTGACCTGGATCACATTCTGACGGGAGGAAAATTTATGTGACCCGGATCACATTTCAGGGTTGGTGTAATCGGCTAAAAAAAGGAAATTAAACAGGTATTCTTTTTTCTATTTTTGAAATTCCGGTTTTAACTCCGCATTCATAACTTTTCTGAATTTCATT
>Ga0207106_1036_pt2 | contig 30644 bp, 24 predicted proteins | sample Alteio_BWMinHeat_78_FD_153535 | JGI IMG/M metagenome (GOLD analysis project Ga0207106, IMG submission 153535) | Enriched cells from forest soil in Barre Woods Harvard Forest LTER site, Petersham, Massachusetts, United States -... | ecosystem: Environmental > Terrestrial > Soil > Temperate forest >...
GGTTGGCATGGTTGCTTACTTTCCGCGGAGTTCCGGAATTATATTATGGTGATGAAATTTTAATGACAGGGTTTACCAACCCTGATGGCAACGTAAGATTGGATTTCAAAGGAGGTTGGCCCGGTGATCCTGTAAATAAATTCACCAAAGAAGGGAGAACAGAAAAAGAAGAAAATATTTTTGAGTATGTAAAAAGATTAGCCGACTTCAGAAAAAATTCTTCCGCAATCACCACGGGAAAAATGATGCAGTATGTTCCTGTTGATGGTGTGTACGTTTATTTTCGCTACGATGAGAAACAAACTGTGATGTGTGTCATGAATACAAATGATAAATCTTCCACTTTCGATCTTTCACGATTTAAAGAAAGAATAAAAGATTTTACAAAAGCCTTTGATGTGGCTACCGGAGTAACATTTAATTTGGAACCTACACTCACTGTTGGAGGAAAATATTTGCTGGTGATGGAGCTGAGAAAATAACTGATTTTTTTATTGTGAAATATTTTTTCTTAAGCCATGAAAAAACCTTTGAAGCAGGTTCATATTTTCAGTGATAATATCGGCTTCTAACGAGAGCCCCGCTTTATATTGAATTTGCTTTTTATAATTTGTAATTAATCCATCTGGCAAAGATACTTTTGCCATGTAGCCGTTATCTGAAGGTGTAGAATTTATTAATTCAATAGTTCCTTTTACACTTCCAAATTCCTGGTAAGGATAAGCAGAAAATTTTAAAAGAACCTGCTGACCGGTTTTTATTTTTCCAAAATTATATTGCGGTATCAGTATTTCAATATAGTAGTTTGTATTTCCAGGATTGATATAACACACGATCTGCCCTTGTTTTAACTGCTGGGTTTCCTGTAGAAAAGAAGAAAAAGAAACAGTACCATCAATCGGAGCAATAAATAAATATTTTCTTTTCCAGTCATCCGCTTGGCTCTTAAAAGTATTCAAGGTTTGAATAAAAATATTTTTTTGTTGTTGTATTTGATTATCTAATTCTGCAATTTCTTTTCTCTTTTCGTTTTGCTGGCTTTCATTATTGATAATAGAAGCATTGATTTGCGGTAGAGACATTTCTTTAGCAATTCTTTTACTTTTTTCATTGCGATATTCCATTGCAGAAATTACTTTCTCTTCTTTAAGTATTTCGTTCGCTCTGAATGTAGTATCAGTGAGAGAAAGATCTTGTTGAAGCAATGATTTTTGGTTTAGCAAAGTGGCGTGAAGCTGAGCAAAGTAGTTCATATCATTATTCAGCATGCTTCTTTTTCTGGGATAAAAACCTTTTTGCAGATAATTGCTGAAAGTGATACTTGCCTGGTTAAAAATCTGATACACCGATTGTAGTTCTCCTAAATGGGTAAACGGTGTTGAAAGAAATGTTGAAATGTCAATTTCTTTTTCATCCAAAATTTTTTCATTGGCACTATCTAATAGTTTTGATAGATGAATCACTTCTTCATGATTTGCTGTGCTTTCTATATAACCAAGTACCTGGTCTTTAACTACTGATTGATTCTCCTTTGCAAAAAGTCTGACCAATTTACCTCCTGATACCGTAATTACTTCTTTAGGCGCATTAATGGAATTTAATATTCCACTTGTGGTAATCTTGTCGGGATATCTAATAAACCAACTTATAAACGCAATTAACAACAGGAAAAGGAAAAAATAGATTGTTCCCCACCGTACCCAAAAAGGAGGTTTGCGTGAAATGATCTCAGTTACTTCATTGCCATGATCAGAAAAAGTATTTATAATGGAATGAGTCTTCAGTTTAGGCACTCCATTAACTGAGGTTAATATTTTTTCAGTCAGTTCCAAGTTCAAGTTGGTTTTTTACAAGCTCATAATATTTATTTTTTCTCACCGTAAGTTCTGCATGTGTTCCTTCCTCTATGATTTTCCCCTGATCTAACACTACTATTTTATCAGCATTTTTTACCGTACTCAGGCGATGTGCTGCTACAATTACGGTTTTATTTTTGAAGAATTCATGGAGGTTTTCCAATATTACTTTTTCATTGTTTGCATCCAGTGAGTTGGTGGCTTCATCAAAAAAAATAAATTCCGGGTTTTTGTACACGGCCCTGGCAATCGCTATTCTTTGTCTTTGTCCGCCACTGATTCCATGCCCTTCGGCTCCCAGCTTTGTATAAAAGCCGAGTGGCAAAGATTCAATGAAAGAAAGAATATTGGCCGTTTTGCAGGCATTTATTAGCCGTTCATTATCAATTTTTTCATCGGTAACAGTAATGTTCTTCCGGATGCTATCATTAAAAATAAAACTATCCTGCATCACAGAGCCGCTGATACTTCGCCAGAATTTTGGACTGATCATTTTAAAATTTGAAGCGCCTAAATAAATGTCGCCTTTATAACTTTCATAGAATCGAAGTAATAATTTTATCATTGTCGTTTTACCGCTTCCACTCATTCCTACTAGTGCAGTCACTTTGCCTTGTGGTATTTCAAGATTTATATTTTTCAGCATTGGTTCATTACCTGCACCGGCGTAAGTAAATGAAACATTTTTTAATTCAATGCCATGCTTATCCGGCAAATAGTGATTATATTGCTTGTATGCTGGTTCTTCATCTTCCAGGGAATGAATATCATTCAAACGTTCGAGAGAAATTTTAGCATCCTGCATTGACTGTGAAAATCCGATCAGTTGTTCTACAGGACTGTTCAATTGCCCGATGATGTATTGAATGGCCAACATCATTCCTAATGTGAGTTGTCCGTCAACTACCAGTTTGGCAACAATAAATGTTATTAGAATATTTTTACTTTGGTTAATAAAGAATGCTCCAATCTGCTGGTATTGACTGAGCGAAAGACTTTTAAAATTTAATTTGAATAAACCAGCCTGTAATCCTTCCCACGCCCAGCGATAAGTATTTTCTGCATTATTCAGCTTTATTTCATGAATTCCATACACTAATTGCATGGTGGCATTGTTTTCTTTGGCAGCAATTGAGAAACGTTTATAATCAAGCCTGCGGCGATATTTCAGAAAAAAGCGAATCCAGAATAAATAAAGAAGACTACCAATAGCAAAAACAAAAAAGATAGTAATATTATAGCTGAGAAGAACAAAAGAAAAAATGATAAGTGTGCTGAGAGAAAAAAAAGTATTCAAGGCAGTCCCGGTTAAAAAATTTTCTATGCGGTTGTGATCATTGACACGCTGAAGTATATCGCCTGCATGTTTGGTATCAAAAAATTGCATCGGTAATTTCAGAAGCTTTGCCCAAAAACCCGAAAGCAGCGATACGTTGATCCTTGTACTGATGTGTAACAGAATCCGGCTGCGGATAAATTCAACAAAGGTTTGAGAAAACAGAAGCATCAGTTGTGCTGCCAAAATAATTTCAATAAAATTCAGGTTCTGCGTATTGATGCCTGTATCTACGATGCTTTGCGTGAGGTAAGGAAAAATAAGCTGCAAAATACTTCCCATCAATAATCCAAGCAATATTTGAAAGACATAGGCTTTGCTGTTTTTCAAATAACTGAATAAAAAATTCCATCCTATCGGTTTGCCTGCTGGTTCGTATTCTGAAAATTCCATTTGCTTAAAAAGTGGTGTGCTTTCAATCAACAAAGCGGTTCCTTTGCCGGTTTCGTTTTCATGAGTGGAAACCCATCGCTCCATAAACTCTTCCGCTTTTAATTTTATAATACCTTTTGCTGGATCGGCTATAACAAGATTTCTTTTACTTGAACCTGGTGCAAGTACGACAAAATGATAATGATCCCAATGAAGAATGGCTGGTAATGGTGCATCATTGATAAGTTGATCAAAACTTAATTTAGCACCAATTGATTTTAATCCTATGCTTTCCGCGGCTTCAGCAAGGCCAAGCATCGATACGCCTTCTTTGCCATATTGAGATTTATTGCGGAGGTGTTCTAATGGTATGGAACGCCCATGATATTTTGCCACCATGCGGAGACAAGCGGGGCCGCAATCCATAGCATCAAGTTGCTTATATACCGGAAATTTATTTTTTACTATCATGTTGTATAAATCCTTGTAGGACTAATGCGGTAAGTATTTGGAATTTGTTCGGAAACCTTTTTTGGTGAATACACTCTTTTTAACCAATATAAATGATAAAGAACACCCTCATACTTGTTGTGATAAATTATTTTCCCGTTGTCAAATTTTATTTTACCCACCAGGCCTTCTATTAATATAAAATCAAAGTGAGCTTGTATTTCATTATTTTTTGCTGCTGCTTTTATGACATGAGTAAAGCTTTCAATCTCCGTCTTAGTCTCAAAAATTGATTTACCTTCAGTTAATTCATCCCAGGAAAAATTACATTCGTCAAAGCAGTAATGTCGTGAATTCAAAAAAACTGTTTTATAATCTTTACTTCGCTTAAAAATAGTATTCATTAATGCATTGTTTCTGTATAATGCAAAGCAACCAGAAGTATAGTCGTGCCTGACACTGATAAAATCATATTTACTAAGCATTCGTGCAGTCATAAAATGCCTGATGTTGCCATAAATAATGTCAATATCACTTTGTCCCCAAAAATCATATCCTTTTGTATAATCTTCAAAAATTAAACCGTATGCAGGTTTATAATCGCAAAGTTTATAGGGAAACTCTAAATTCACTTCCAAACCTATTTTTTGTTTGGCAAGAGTTTTTATTGCTTCAATTGATTTATTTACGAATGTTACATTGAATGGCAGCGGAAATGAATGCTTTATATCAGAAAAAATAAGAAAATCTATAAAAGGGTTAAATCGACAGGAATGCAAAAAATAAGAGAAATACCAGGGAAACCCACCATAATAACAAATAAGAATAATTATTTTATGTTTTGGATTCATGTTACGATTCCGATTTGTCATTTTTACTGTAAATTTTTGAAGGACTTATGTAGAAAATATCTGGGATCCTTAAAGGGGTAGTTTTAGGATTATAGACTTTTTTCAACCAATACAAATGATACAAGGCAACTTCATATTTGCGTCCATATATAAGTTGCCCATTGTCAAATTTTATTTGCCCCGGAACCCCGTCAACTAATAAGAAATCAAAAAATGCTCTTATTTCATTGCGGTCGCTGGCGTTTTTTACTACGTGAGTAAAACATTCGATCTCTGTTTCGACTGTAGCTAATGTTTTTCCTTCATTTATTTCACAATGCTTAAAGTTAAGTTCATCAAAGCCCCAATAGGGCTCAGAAGTAAATACTTTTTCGTAGTCTTTGCTTCTTTTAAAGAGGTTATTCATTAAAACATTGTTTCGGCTTAGCGTAAAACAACCTGTGGTGTAATCATGCCTGACACTAACAAAATCGTTCCTGGAAAGGATTTCGTAGTTTATCATACTGCGCAGATTTCCGTAGATTAGATCAATATCGCTCTGTGCCCAAAAATCATAACCCTTTGTAAAATCTTCAAAAATTAAACCGTATGCAGGTTTAAAATCACATAGCTTGTAAGGATAGTCAATGCTTGCTTTTATCTGTAGTTTTTTGTTTGCGAGATTCTTTATTTCCTCGAGTGTAGTACGTATAAACTTTACGTTTCGTGGCAACAGGTGTTTGGAGTCATTATTAGTAAAAATTACAAAGTCTATAGTGGAATTAAATTTGCAAGAGTGCAAAAAATAAGAAAAATACCATGGAAAATTTCCAAAGTAAGTAATAAGAACAATTATTTTAGGTTGAGCATTCATATTAAATGCTGGAATTAATTAGGATAAATTCTTGTCGGGCTTATCCTGAATTTATCAGGAATATGCCTTGGGGTTTTAGGGGAATAAATTTTCTTTAAAATAATCAAATGGTAAAGTATTACTTCAAACTGATGTTTAAAAATCAGCGTTCCCTTTTCCCAAAGCAGTTTTCCTTCTACTCCTTCAACAGCATGCATATCGAAATAAGCATTCAGTTTTTTCTCTCTGTGTAATTTTTTCACAACATGTGTCATACTTTCAATTTCGCATTGGTCTGCCACATCTTCAAAGCTTATATCATGATCCAATTTCCAAAAAGCAAAATTGCACTCATCAAAACAAAAGTGCTTTTGGGTTGTAAATACTTTTTTATAGTCTTTACTTAGCATGAACAGTTCATTTACCTTTTTACAATTGCGGTATAGCGTGAAATAGCCCACTAAAAAATCATGACGGACAGTAATAACATCATAGCTCTTGAGTATTTCATCTGTTATAAAATTTCTTATATTCCCATAAATGACATCAATATCTCCATGCCCCCAAAAATCATATTCATCGATAATCTCCGGAAAAAGAAATCCATATGCTGGCTTAAAATCGCAGAGTTTGTAAGGACAATCAAGGTTGACATCAAGGTTTAATTTCTCCGTCGCTCTTTTTTTAATTTCATCTAGCGTCTTATGTACCGTTTTTACATTATTAGGAAGATTGTAAAATGGTTTCTCATTACCTGTAACTATGAAAAACTCGATAGTTGGATTATAGGCACACGAGTGTATAAAATAAGAAAAATACCAGGGATATGTGCCATACCAGCAGATTATAATAGCAATATTTTTTTTATTTTTTGTTGGGGAAGACATAATAACTATTCTAATTCCTTTGCACTTTCAATTTCAATCGAAAGATTGGAAGAAGCACCCATGAAAACAATTTCCCCCTTTTTATCTATAATAAGATGAGATGGGATTGAATTTACTTGATATTCTTCGGCAACCTTATTCTTTTCATCAAGCAATACTTTGAAATCATAATTATTTTTATCTAAAAAAAATTTCGCTTCTTCCTGGCTTTTTACTAAGCTTTTATTTTCCCACGTATCGATAAATAGAAAGACAACGTCAGGACTATTTTTATAATTGTTTACTATTTCATTCATTTCGCTAAATGAGACACGACAAGGAATACACCAAGTTGCCCAAAAGACTAAAACAATTACTTTATTTTTAAATGAGGATAATGAGACTGTCTGTCCCCCAATATCTTTTAGAGCAAAATCTTTACGTTTTTGCGTTCCAAAGACTTTTCTGACTTTTTCTGATGAATTTCTGTGAGCTAGTATTACTGCATTCGCTTTTAACGAATGGAAAGCGGAATCCGAGACACCTAGAATTTTAGCAATGTTTTGTAGGTGATTAATTATAACAGCAGAACTTACACCATTAACTAACTCCTTTTCAATTAAATGATATGTAAAATTGAACCCTTTTGCTTTTTCGGAATACAGCACCAGTCGCTCAAAAGCCGGGGCATCAGACTTATTACTTAGTTGATAGATTGAATTTTGATAGTAAAATGCAGAATCATATTGTCCAAGCTTGTATAAGATGAGCGCATATGTAGTCATCACTTTATTATAAATACGTTGAACAGTTCCATCATTTTCATCGTCGCTTGAAGGTTGATTCATCAATTCCGAAATATTGTCTAAAGATTTTTTGGATAGTACTTTTGCGATACCAATATTGCTGCCGCTGTAATCAAATTGGTCAGCATCCGAAAGTTGCCAGGCAAAGTCATTATAGATATGAGCTAACCCAATCTTATTCGGCATCATTATTTCATAGGAAAATGCTTCATTCCATTTTTTTTCAACAAGAAGTTGGCGAATTAAATTGCCATAGAATGTGTATTTCATTTGGTTGGAGGTATCTTTAAACCGATAAACGTATTCTCGTATTGCAGCTAAGATGGATGATTCCGTAGTATCACTTTTATCAAAAACATCTAAAAATGTTGTTTTAGCTATTTCTCCGTTCGGATAAATTTTGATTGCTTTATTTTCAAGAACTTCAACACTGTCTTCTACCCCCAGTAAATGATAGATTCTAATTGCCTTCTCCCAACTATTTTCGTTATTCGTCGGAGACGCCATTAGCTTTGCGTATTCCAGTAATCTATTTTTAACAGCATCTTTTTTTTCATCATATAAGATAGTAAGATAGTAAGTGTAAGCATCATCATTTTCTAGCCCTGGAGACAATTTATAGGCTTCCTGAAATAACTTAATCATTACGGGTTTGAGTTTTTTGTAATCTAATTGAAGTGGCTGAATTGCATAATAACTTAGAAGATATGTCGCCGCAATTCTTGCAGAAGCCGGAATATTTCTGTTTTTATCGTAGAAATAAGATATAAAACCAAGTCCATTGTTATTATCTATAATACTGTTTTTTTCACCCGAAATGCCAATAACTAAAGCCTCTACGGAATCAGGAGCCTTAAACACAAATTGATATTTCCCCTGCATTGGTTTGAGTGGTATTTTTTTAAAATGATACTGATTGCCGACGTTATAAACAAGCAACACATATAGTTTGCTGGGCAGGGTTAAATGCTTTGGTGGTTGATATTTATAAACATTCATCTCACCGCTTATAGGTTTGGGCCTCGCAGGCAGAATTTTGCCAGTAATTTGCGCGGAAGAAAAAAAGGTACACAAAAGAAATCCTAGGAAAATTTGAATTATTTTCATTGAGCAAGTTTATATCTTACGGACAAAAAGATGAGGCGAATTAAAGTACAATCATATAAATTGCCTCATCTTGTTCACTCATTAGACACATTGAGAGTCTCCTTCACTAATTGAGCATTTGCAGCCGTTTATAGTGGTTTTACAAGTACCACTTCCGCCTCCCGCACAAGGCTGGGCATTACATCCGTCACTACCTGCCATGATTTTTTTCATCTCGGCCCTGCTTAATTTTCCCTCGATATTAGCAAGACTCATTTTTTTTGTTTGCATTTTTCAATGTTTTGGTTAAGAAAATTGTTTCGCTCATCTAATAATAAATGTCAAAGTCCTCGACTTCCGGGCCCAACCTGCAGATTGGTAGTTCCTGTCCGGCTTTTCTTTTGGGGAACTATTCCAAAAGAAAATATTGTAAATCCTCGATGCTGTAGGCCTCGGGGAGTTGGTATCCATTAAAAAAGAATGTCGGTGTTCGGCTTATTTCCATCTTATTACACCAATTGTTCATAGTTTCAATATTATTACCCTGATCGGTTAACTTTTCGTTCATCGGATGCCTCTGCGCAAAACTTTCATACTCCTTTTTGTCGGTTAAGTACCAGTCATTTAATATGCTTTTTGTCTTCTCGTCATTTTTTTCTGCCGCAATTGCCAAAAAATGCCTCACCGGATTAAACATTAAATTCTTCTCCTTGTTTGGTGCTGTATAAATAATTTTCACATGTAAATTATCATTCGCTTTCAATAGGCCCTCAATCTTTTCGTGTGTTTTAGAACAGGGGCCGCAATATGGATTACAAACTTTTATTAAAGAGTTCCTGGCACTGCGGTTACCGATATCGACTCCTAAGTTTTCGGGAGCTATATTGACCGCTTTTTGCTTTTTTAATAAGATATCAAATATTTCTCCATTAAACTTTATTCTCTGGTATTCACGGTGTGTATTTTGTGCTTGTTGCAATTTCAGAATGTACGGCTTAGCACAAAACCATAAAAATGCCGGTATTGCAAATAGTAAAAAACCCTTTAAAACTAGTGAGAGAGAAAAAGAAATTGGCTGTAATAGATGATTTGACAAGGTATTCGTGGCCCCGGCTATCAGCAAAACCTGAACACTAAGACATAAAATGCACCATTGTCTCACTACCCGCCACTGATAATAAACCGAAAACACAGTGTAAGGAAGCGCTAGGAGACCGAGCCAAGATAAAATATAAATGGATTTGATAATTTCCATACTAGAAAATAGTAATGCCAATAAGCTGCCAGCAAAATAAAAAAACCCCACCTCGCTCCAACTGAGCCAGCTAAAAACCTTTGCCTGTTTACTTGTTAGTATGGCGTTGCAATCCCCCCTTAAAATTCCTGTACATACTCGATGCAATACAGGATTATTTTTATCTATTTCATACCAAAGCAAAAGAGATGTGATTATTATTCCCGCAAGTGATAATAAAAACTCGACGTATCCCCCCCAAAATATTCCCTTACTCATATTCGTATTGTGAATATTCGAAGAAAATTTATAACAAAAAAAGCCTACTAAACCGAGTATGAGAAAAAAAAGCCGGATGGAATTAATCAAAGAAGTTTTTCGGTTTTTTCTGTAGTCTTTTTCTCCAGATCTTTCGTCTGTTTCTGCTATTAAATAAATTCCGTCCCATTTTTTTAAAAAATCTTCCTTTGTTTGGGTTATTGGTTTGTGCAAATTTTTTGAATAGTAAGTAATATCTGTTTTTGTAATACATGATACAATAGTCAGGGGAGTTTCATTGCGCCAGGTATATGCAATAAAAGGTGTAGGCAGCTTATCGATATCATCAATAGTAATTCTTCCGGCTGCATTTGAAATATGCCATTTGGATAAGGAATCACTGACACATAGGAGGCTTGGCCAATCTGGATGATTTCGCAGAGTTTCATTTACTGTCGAATTGCTTACTTTGATTTTAAGCAGCTTAAGAAAAATAATAATAGAATTTACATTGGATTCATATTGATTAAACATAACTGCAGGGTTAATTGGGTGTTACCAATTGATTCAATAACAATACAGGAAGTTCAAGTAATAATTTATTTCTGCAAAATTTGTGCTACTTGACAAAGTCAATAGATCAGCACAGTCGGTTTGTATATTTATCATAGCCGCTTGTATATTATAATTTCGCCTGTAGATATAGCACCTTACTTTTAAATGTAAGACCATAAATCATTAACTACCTAAACTTATACTATGATTTTCACGAGTACGCAGATTCGTCTGCTTCGTATGTCCCGCCAGCTGAAGCAAGAGTTTGTCGGAGCAAAAATGGGTATCACTAAACAGCGCTATTCAGAGCTGGAAAACAATTCTAATTTGAAAGAAGGCAGGCTACAAGAAATTTTAAAGGTATTAGGCTATACTGACGAATCTGCTCGAAAGTATCTAGATTCTATACCAGCCCCTTAGAAGATTAAAATTTTAAAACTAGGCACAAATCGTTTGTAGCCACATTATACTAAATACTGGCTTATTTAATTAAATATTGCCATGAAAGTTTTACATGTTTTTAAAGCGTGCCTATAAAACATTTATCCGCCATTAACACTGTATAGACAGTACTATATAAACAGTATTATTATTGGCAAGCGGTTGAAACCAGTTACGGGGGGATCAGTTGTTACTTCCTTTCCTGGTTTATAGATGGAATGAAGGCTATCAGCAATGAAATCAAAATAAGTTCTAGAGTTTTGTGAAATGCGATCTTTTTATCTGCTCATGCCATTCAGGCTCAATTTCTTTATGCAATGCCTGCATGGCTACTGCTTTTTCAAACTCAATTTTTACAGTAGAAAAATTGGGTATGTGCATTCGCAAAAAAAAGTAAAAAGTAAAAAAAAGAAAATACTTTTTAGTTTGAGCGGGGACTTTTGCTGATTTTTAAAAAGGTCCGTAAAGCAAAAGACCCCGTTTGAACAAAAGTTTTATAGTAGCCATTTAGTTTTGGCTGCTATTTTTTATTATATCTGCGTTGCTAAAACTAATTTCTTTCCGAATGTTTTCCAATCCTCCCAATTTTTTAATACTTTATCCAGCGACTCCAGCATATCCTTTCGATTTAATTTCTTTCCTTTTTTTTCAGGCTGAATTTTAGCTGTTGGAACATCAACTACCTGGACTTTTGTAGCAAACCACGTCGCGTGAAGTCTCGGAATACCCATCCCAAGGATCATTCCCGGTAAACCATGAATTCCTTCAGGACCTCCCGAAACCATCAGCTCATCTGTATAAAATGCAAATACGGCAACAGTATCAAACAAAATACCTATGGCTTTACGGCATTCAAAGCCTGCAATGTTCCTGGTATCTGGCGTGATCTTCCATTTTATATTCAGTAGACTGTCCTCAACCAAAAATGTTTCTTCGTAAATAGGTTTCTGGCTGATGCTGGTATTTTTCTGGTAATCGGTATAAACGGTGTTTTTATTAGCAAGAGTAAAAAAATCAAACATACCCGGACTTGCAGTTACGTCTCTGCCTGGTTTATAAATTGAATGAACGCTGTCAGAAATGAAATCAAAATAACTCAAAGTGGTTTGCGGTATATGATCTTTCCACTCTTCGAACCATTCAGGAAACAATTCTTTATACAAGGCGCGTGTAGTTACCGTTTTTTCAAACTCAATTTTTACTGTAGAAAAAAATTGAGTTTGTGCATTTGTAATCGTCATTGCAAAACAAAAAATAAGAAACAAAATATTTTTCATACTATTTATTTTTTTGACCAGGCATTAGATCTAAGCGGGGTCTTTTGCTGATTATTAAAAAAACTCGCGAACCATGATGCAAAAAGACCCCGCTTGAAAGGAAAACAAAAAACAAGAAACAAAATATTTTTTTTCATACTATTTATCTTTTTGACCAGGCATTTTTGTAAATGTCCACTGGAACGTAAGCATGAAATACTGGCCAATTCGCTGGTAGCGCTGATCAGTTACAAAATTGCTGTTGATGATGCGGTTAAAACCTTTATTCTGATTCAATATATCATTCGCCCTGAAAATAATTTTACCTGATTTGTCTTTAAAAAATTTCCTGCTTAGCTCTGCATTCCACAAAATGATATTAATATTTGTATTTCCTGCAAATGCAGGTATACGTTGGCGCAGATCGAAATTAACGTCAGAATTTAATTCGAGTTTCCAGGGCAGCATGACATATCCGTCAATATCTCCACCATAGGTCCAGTAGCTATTGTTTATGTCTTTGCGCAGAGAAGAATTAGAAATATTCCGGCCGATCTTTGGCTGAATGTTAAAATTATATTTATCCTGGACAGAATATCTTGTTCCAAAATGCACTTCGATATTTGCGTAGTTATTGATGCTCTGCTGGCCGTTGATAACAGTAACTGATCTGCCCCCGTTTATATCTGTGTTGATCTCCTTGATCCATTTTTTATCGCCTCCGCCGGATTCAAACCCCCCATATACATAAAAGTTATTGCTGCCATGCACATTAACGGGCATTGTAATTGTTTTCCCGAAGGAATCAACAGTACTGCTATTGGCTATTCCATTTTGCTCGAGGTTGAAGCCGGAGCCAATATACAGGTACCGGCTTTTGAGTATCTGGAAACTATTGTAAAAAATATTAAAACTGTGATTGAATCCAACTTTTAAATTTGGATTACCTATATAAATATTCAGGGGATCATTATTGTTCCTGATTGGTTGTAATTGATCAATGGTTGGCTGCCGTGTGGTTCCATTATAGCGAAATCCAATATTTGTCTGGGGCTTGATCGCATAACTGAATTGTGCCTGTGGCGTAAAGTTGGTAAAATTATAAATGTGCTTATTGTTATTATCAAGATCGTTGACTCCTAATTGCACTGCTGAGATACCGCCTCCAAGGGCCGATTTTATTTTTTTGCCGAGATAGCGAAGCGTAAGAATTCCTGTGTTTGCATAAGCATTCAGGTCGAAATTATTGCTATACACAGGATTCAGAACAGTGTATTTATTATTCGCATCCTTTTCAAAAGTATTCCTGTGTGAAGTGGAATTATTGCCATTGTAACTATATTCTGTCACGATGTTCCATTTATTATTAAGCGGCTCGTTGTAAGTTATTTTTCCTCCATAAGTTTGAGATTGGCCTGTTCCTGTTTTTAACTGATCCGTAATAGAAGTTGAATCAGGCATGCCATTCCTGTAAAATTCATTAGTGGAATTTAATGATCCATTATTATCATCATGAATATTGCTGTAGCGAAGAGTTGCTATCAGCGTTCTTCCTTTCTTTTTAAAAAGTTGTTTATAGGTCAGCTGGTTGTCTGATTGTTTATGGGTGATATCCTGTGTATTTGTGCGGTCACCGGTATTCACAAACTGGCGATTCTCATCCAGCGCTTCACTATGTGTGCTGCTGGATGTTTCTGTTGTTTTATAAGTGTTGACCGAAGAGAATTTTATAGAGGTGAGAGAATCTATCTTCCATTCATACTTGCCCGTAAAAACATGCTGTTGCTTTAACCCCTTTGTATTTGAATTTTCATTATTATAAAATATTGTATCAGGCAGCAAGGTTTCCTTTAATGTTGAACTTTCATTAGTGGTTCCAAGACGGTTATACGTGTAGGAAAGATTCAGATTATTCTTTTCTTCATTCCATTTGTTACTGTATAAACCTCCGGCTGAATAAGCATCCGGAAGACCTTGCAATCCCCATTCACTGAAATCATCGTTTGTTCCGAAACTAAAATAATAACCGCCTATTTCATCATACTCATAATCGTTTTCGATTCCCAGTTTATTTCTATCCTCCCATCCGAGGCTGCCCGTGCTCGTATTACTTTTTGTACCAAAAACTGAAAGTTTTCGTTTGCCCAGGAAGTTATTGTATAAAAGCCTTCCATTATGCAAACGATCAAAATCAGAGCCAGCTTCAATTTTACCGAAATATCCTTTACTGGCATTGTCCTTTAGCTTGATGTTTATTGTTTTTGAATCATTATTTCCCCCGATTCCCTTGATCTGGTCCTGCTCCGTTTTCGTATCAAAGACCTGTATTTTATCAACCTGTTTCGCGGCTATGTTCTGCGTGGCGATCGTAGGATCATTGCCAAAAAATTCTTCTCCGTCAACCAACACTTTATCTACTTTCTTTCCCTGGGCTGTGATCTCTCCTTTACTGTTAACAGATAAGCCGGGTAATTTTTTTAAAAGCTCTTCAACAGTAGCTCCTTCCTTTACTTTAAAACTATCAGCTACAAATTCTGTTGTGTCGCCTTTAATGCGAATAGCGCCAACCGAATGAACAATGACCTCTTTCAGTAAAACTGATTTTTCTGTCAAAGCAATTTTTCCAAGATCAAAGGTTTTGGAAGATTTAGGAACAACTATATCGGCAAAGTCTGCATACTTAGGGTACGTGATCATGAGTATACATGAGTCCGCCGGTATGCCGGGTAAAATAAATTCTCCCTTTGAACTGGTTCTTGTGAATTTTATTAAAGTCGAGTCCGATTTTTTCAGTAATGTAACAACAGCATTGGAAAGATTTTTCTTTTGAACTGTATCACTCACCGTACCTTTAATAGAAGTAATTTGGGAATATGAAGAAATAGCGATAGCCAGGATAAAAAGCAGGCCGCCGGCGAATTTTCTCATGGTCAATGGTTGGTTAGTAAATAACGCTATTTACATTATTTGTAGTCTGTAATTTCCTAAGAAATACCTTTGCTCTGAAAATCTGTTCTCTTAATTTTAGGTTAAACAACTTCTAAACAAACTCATTATGATGCGCACAGAAAAAGATTCCACAAAAAATGAACAAGCCGATCAGAATGAGTTGCAACATACGAATCAAATCGTAAACACTGAAGAAAAAACAGATGAACGGTCAAAACTGAGGGCTTCTGAGCAAAAAGCTTACGAGGAAAAACATTTTGTAGACACCAGTAAGCCTGTATGGAATTATTCTTTACTTACGGAAGAAGATGTAAAAAATTACCAGGCAGGAACTAACTATCGCCTCTATGAAAAAATGGGTTCACACTCTATTAGGGTAAACAATCTTTGGGGAATGTATTTCTGCGTCTGGGCTCCCAATGCAACATCAGTTTCTGTTATTGGAAACTTTAATGATTGGAAAAATCATGAGCACGAGTTATATCCGCGCTGGGATAAGAGTGGAATATGGGAAGGTTTTATTCCAAATTTTACTCTCGGTGAATCTTATAAATACTATATAGTTGGTTATGCGAACAAGGCACAGGATAAAGGTGATCCCTTTGCCAACTTTTGGGAGAAGCGGCCATTAACTGCGTCTATCACGTGGGATATGTATTACGAATGGAAGGATGATGATTGGATGAAGAAAAGAAAAAAACATAATTCTCTTGAGGCTCCATGGAGTGCCTATGAAGTGCATTTGGCAAGCTGGATGCGGCCAGATAAGAATAACGAAGAGTCTTACAACACATATGAACAGATAACTGAACGCCTGGTTCCTTATGTGAAAGAGATGGGATTTACACATGTTGAATTAATGCCGGTAATGGAACATCCTTTCGATGGAAGCTGGGGTTATCAATGCACAGGTTTTTTTGCTGCTACTTCAAGATTTGGTGATCCGCAGGGCCTGATGAAACTCATCGATGCTTTTCACAATGAAGGTATTGGTGTGATACTGGACTGGGTGCCTTCTCATTTTCCTTATGATGCGCATGGGCTGTTCATGTTTGATGGTACACATACTTATGAGTATGCTGATATGCGCAAAGGATTTCATCCCGACTGGAACAGTTATGTTTTTAATTACAAAAGGGGAGAAGTAAAATCTTTTTTGATCAGCAGTGCAAGATATTGGTTTGATAAATTTCATATTGATGGCATTCGTGTAGATGCGGTTTCATCGATGCTGAAATTAAATTATAGTCGCAAGCATGGACAATGGGAGCCGAACGAATATGGCGGCGAAGGAAACCTGGAAGCAATGGCATTTATCAAAGATCTGAATGAAACTATTTTCAGGGATTTTCCTGATGTGCAAACAATTGCCGAAGAAGCAACTGATTGGCCCGGCATATCGAGACCAACCTGGCAAAATGGTTTGGGTTTTGGCATGAAATGGATGATGGGCTGGATGCATGATACGCTGGACTATTTTAAGATGGATCCTTATTTCCGGCAATTTCACCAGGATAAGTTTTCTTTTAGCATGATATATTATTATGATGAAAATTTTATGCTTCCTCTCAGTCATGATGAAGTGGTGCATGGCAAAAGCCCTATGCTTTATAAAATGCCGGGTGATACATGGCAAAAGATGGCAAACCTGCGGTTGATGTATACGTACATGTGGACACATCCGGGGGCTAAACTTTTATTTATGGGTGATGAGTTTGGGCAAACTTCAGAGTGGAATTATAAATCAGAACTTGAATGGCATTTACTTCAATATGATCCGCATAAAAAATTAAAAGATTGTGTGGCCGATTTAAATAAATTATTGCGGGCTGAACCGGCATTATATGAAAATCAATTCAGCATGTATGGATTTGAGTGGGTTGACCTGAATCATCGCGCCGAAACCGTTGTGTCGTTCATGAGAAAGGGAAAAAACAAAGAGGACGATCTGCTGATTGTTTTGAATCTCACAACCGTCGTAAGAATTGATTGGAACGTATATGTAAACGATAAAGAATTTACCAAAGAAGTTTTTAACAGTGATGATAGAAAATATTATGGCACGGGTGATGTTTTTAATCCTGACATCCGTTCTGAATTGGTTGATAAAGAAAAAAAGCTTTATAAACTTACTCTGAATCTTCCGCCGCTCGGCGGGATTGTGTTGAAGTAATTGGAGAGGTTGCTTAATTTCATCCTCCTATGGTCACCATTCTGCAAATTTTTTTTGTTTTGGGTTTGATCGTCCTGATCATTCTTTTTGTGTTCGAAACGAGAGGAGTAAAAGAAATCATTCCGTTGCCGGAGAATTACCGGGAAATGCTGAACGACTATGTAAGGTTTTACCAGCAACTTGACGACGAAAACAAAAATAAATTTGAAAAAAGGGTTGAACATTTCCTTTCCGCGGTGCAGGTAACCGGTGTTAAAGCAATTGTTGAAGATATTGACCGTATATTAATTGCTGCAGGCGCTATTATTACCGTATTTGCTTTTCCTGACTGGCAATATGTAAACCTGCATGAAGTTTTATTATATCCCGGCACATTCAATGAAGATTATGACCAGGCGGGAACAGATCGTCCTATCTCCGGTATGGTAGGTTCAGGGGCGATGCAAAATGTGATGATCATTTCCAAATGGCAATTAAGGCAGGGATTTATTAATAACAACGATGCCCGCAATACAGCTATTCATGAGTTTGTTCATTTGATAGATAAAATGGATGGAACGATGGATGGTGTTCCTGAAATTATTTTAGAACGAAAATATATTTCCCGTTGGGTGAACTTAATGAATATAACGATTCAACAAATGAAAAGTCACGGCTCCGATATTGACATGTACGGCGCTACCAACCAAGCAGAATTTTTTGCAGTGATCTCAGAATATTTTTTTGAGCGGCCTGATCTATTGAGAGAAAATCACCCGGAGTTGTTTGAGATGCTGGAAAGGATATATAGGACAGCAAGATTATGATTTTATTTGTTGATGAGCTTACTAAGCTTAATAGAAATCCAAAAGCTGACTACAAAAAAAATACAACAAAGGTGCTGTAGCTTTTTATACAAGATTCCTCGCTATGCTCAGCACCCCTCTCCACTTGTGGAGAGGGGCAGGGGTGAGGTTATGCTATCGTAATATCTTTATCCAGGTACACATCCTGCACTGCATTCAGAATTTCAACGCCTTCTTTCATTGGTCGCTGAAAGGATTTGCGGCCGGAAATAAGTCCCATGCCACCGGCACGTTTGTTCACTACAGCCGTAGTAACTGCCTCAACCAAATCGGCGGCGCCGGAAGAAGCTCCGCCCGAGTTAATCAATCCTGCACGGCCCATGTAGCAATTGGCAACCTGGTAACGACAAAGATCTATCGGGTGAGCAGAAGTAAGCTCTGAATAAATTCGCTGATCATTTTTACCGTAAGCGGATTCTTTTGTATTCAATGCAAGATAACCGCCATTGTTCTCCGGCAATTTTTGTTTGATGATATCGGCTTCAATCGTAACTCCCAAATGATTGGCTTGTCCTGTAAGATCGGCCGATACATGAAAATCTTTTTCCTTTGTTTTAAATGCCGGATTGCGCAGATAGCACCAAAGAATGGTTGCCATTCCCAGCTCATGCGCCATTTCAAATGCTTTGCTTACTTCCTGCAATTGTCTTGTCGATTCTTCGCTTCCGAAATAAATGGTAGCGCCGATAGCAGCCGCACCTAAATTCCAACTTGCTTTTACCGAAGCAAACATCACCTGGTCAAACTTATTCGGATAGGTTAGAAATTCATTGTGATTGATCTTAACTACAAAAGGAATTTTGTGGGCATATTTTCTTGAAAGGAAACCAAGTCCCCCAAATGTTGTGGCTACTGCATTGCATCCACCTTCCATTGCCAGCCTGATGATGTTTTCAGGATCGAAGTAGACCGGGTTTTTTGCAAATGACGCCCCGGCGCTGTGTTCAATGCCCTGGTCAACTGGAAGAATTGATAAATAACCTGTATTTGCCAATCGTCCTGTGCTATACATTAATTGAAGGTTGCGCAAGACATGTGGGTTGCGATCACTGTTGATCCAGATGCGATCAACAAAATCGGGTCCCGGTAAATGCAATTGGTCTTTTGAAATTGTTTTGGACTGATGACTTAATAAATAGTCAGCTTTATCACCAAGCAGCTCCTTAATTTTTTTTGACATGTAGTTTGTTTTTATAGCCCCGGGCTTTAAGCTACAAGCTTCGGGACTGATCATTCGAAGCTCAAAGCTCATGGCTCGCAGCTTTTTGCGAGGTGCAAAGATAAAAGTTAAAACCATTCAGGCCATACGAGTTTAATCACACCTTTTACAAGGCTGGTCATAGCTTTTGTAGTTGAAAAGCAGAATCAAAATGAAGAATAGGCGAAACTATTATGAATAAGAAACCCCGACAAGTCGGGGCTAAGCTCGTTAAGAAAACATGCAGGTGTGACTGCAATGATGTTTCTTCATCTCTTTTTTTTCTGTTTTAATGGCGGCTTTTTGTTTGGTTGTGCGAAGGCTTGCATATGCAACAACTGCTACACAGGCGAGTAAAATGAGTACAACAATAAATCGTTTCATAGCCGTAAATTTTATATCCATAAGTTACGACTAAAAAGAATTTGGACAAATTAATTTTATGTAACATGAAATTTCAACAATCAACCCGTAACCTTTTTGTCTTAAATTTATCAAATAATCAAACGGATGCATATGGAAGAACATGTTCTCAAAATAATTTCCATCGAGCCTGTAACACATAACGTAAAACATTTTAAAGTTGAAAAACCCGCAGGATATTCATTTGTACCGGGTCAGGCGACTGAAGTCGCGATAAATAAACCCAGGTGGATGGATGAACGAAGGCCATTTACTTTCACAAGTTTAAACGAATGGGATCATCTTGAGTTTACTATAAAGATCTATTCTGATCATGATGGAGTCACGAATCAACTGGGCCAATTGGAAGCCGGCGATGAATTACTGCTTCATGATGTGTGGGGTGCTATTCAATATAAAGGTGAAGGAACTTTTATTGCCGGTGGCGCCGGTGTTACGCCCTTCATTGCTATTTTCAGACAATTGCAGAAAGATCAAAAGCTTGGAAATAATAAACTCATCTTTTCAAACAAAACGCAAAAAGATATAATTCTCAGAGAGGAATTTACTGCCATGCTAGGCGATAATTTCATCAATACATTGACACAGGAGCAAATAAAGGGCTTTGATCATCATAAAATTGATGAAGAATATTTAAAACAAAAGATCAACGATTTTAACCAGCAGTTTTATATCTGCGGCCCTGATGTCATGATAAAAGATGTAAAAACCAATTTGCAAAAAATAGGGGCTTCTGATAACCTTATTACAATAGAACTGTAGAGTTTTATTTTAAAGACCATAGCATTTTTTGGGTTATGTTCGCCTTAACCTCTTATATATAGAATAGGAAATTGGATTTTAATTTCTATTTCACAACAACTCTCTTGTCACGTGCAGATGAAGGGACAATCGTGATCGAAAGTCTTTTTTATTCTGAATCCCCCGGGTGAGGCTGACCCTTATGACAAGTAACACAACTAATCACCAGCGTTGAATCACCGATCAGGGGATGCTTCAATTTGAAATATTTTTTATTAGTCCTCAATGTCATCTGCATCATGAGTCGGGCAATTTTTTTTTCCGGTTTTGCGTCGCTTGTGTAATCTAACCGGTGAGAGTCTTTTTCTTCAGCATGACAAAAACCGCAGGATACACCAAGGCCGTCTTCAAAATCATCAATCATGATCCTGGATAAATTTTTTGAGCTGATATTTTTGGGCAAGACTTTCAGATTCTTGAATTCACGTCCCGGAGGCGGCAATGCAGCTACCGCAACTGCAACTGTGCCTGCCAATACCAATATCACGGCATACATTTTTTTGAATTGCATAGGCATTGGTTTTATTACTGCCCGGGTTGTTTTTCCTTTACATCGCTAAGCGGTGTATCGGTAATCGCGAGTGTATGATTATGCTCTACGTAATTCACGCTTGTTATACCTAACAATTTGCCAAGCTGTTCTGCAGGCACCTTCATAGGACCGGCAGCAGGAGCCGATCCTGGCTGTGGCTGTGGGAATGCGGTTGAGGTAGCAGTATGAAAGGTAATATTGCCTTCTACTTTTTGTAAGGTTTGATGAATATGCCCGTTCAATACTGATACAGATCCGAAACGTTGCAGGTAAGAAAGCGCCTGTGCACTATCCCTTGTGCCCCAGCCCCATTGCGGATACACCGCCCATAACGGGATATGAGCAAAGACGACAATCGGGGTACTGGCTGAGAGTCCTTTAACATCATTTTCCAACCATGCAAGTTGTTCATTACCCAGTACGCCGAGGCCGCCTTCCGCTGTATTAACAACGTTTACAAGCCCGATAAAATGCACACCATTGAAATCAAAACTGTACCAGCCATCGCCTTTTGTTTCTTTACCGTAACGCTGGAGATATTGTTTGCCGTTATCATTTAATACATCATGCTCGCCGGGTACATAAAATATCTTTCCTGTTTTTGCAGATTTCAAAGCCTGGTCGAGTGTATCAAATTCATCGGCTTGGGCGAGGTGTGAGAGATCTCCCGTATGTAAAATAAACGAAGGCTCAACGGGCATAGCATTAATTTTTGAAATAGCTGCCTGCAAGGTGCCCAGCACATCAGGATTTGCAGGTTTATTGAAGCCGATATGACTATCGCTGATCTGGGCAAAACTGAAATCGGCTTTTGGAAGATTTATTCCAGTTTTAATTCTTCCGGTTGTTCTGTCAATAATCTGGCTCATCCCGTAAGACTTAAGTACACCACCACTCATCAAACAAAAAAGGCCGGTTCCGGCCCATGCCATGCATTTTAGAAAACCTGCCCTGTCAATACCATCGTCATTTTCGTCGAAAGAAATATAATTGTCATTTTTCATACTGAGATTTTTTAAAGTTGATCACAAAAAAAGCTCAAGCTTCTTTCTGTTGGAAATCTTTTACACCATCCGGCACATCTTCTTGATTAACTCCCGGGTTTATAATAATCAAGATTTTTTTGTTAATGATGTAAAAGTTGCGGCAAACTGATCGCACTGTAATAATTTTGATGTCTAATCAATTCCTTTTCATGACTCAAAAACGAATCGGGTATAATATACTATTGTGGGCAGGCCTTTATCTTCTCTGGATCATCGTATTTCAGAGAAGAACATTCGTTTTTTCCAGGACGATGACCATTCAATTTTGCTATCTTTTGTTTATTGCTGCTAATTATTACTTCAATATTTATTTTACGGTTCCTGCATTTCTTTATAAAAAAAAATATGGAATTTTTGCGTTGTTATTTCTCGCAGGAATTATAGCAGCATCATTATTAAGAGTTCCTCTTGCTACGTATCTCAATGAACATTATTTTGCTCCCGGCAAAACCCCGCCCGCTTTTTCTGAGCTTTTTCTTAATTCATTTACCAATATTTTTATTTGGGTTATTTGTTTAGTGGCCGGCAAATTGATTATTGATCGCATCCGTTTTCAAAAGTATATCGATGCAATGGAGAAAGAAAAAATAAAAAATGAACTCGATTTTTTGAAAGCGCAATTCAATCCTCATTTTCTTTTTAATTCGATCAACTCTATTTATGGCAATATTGATAAAGGAAATTCTACAGCCCGAAATATGTTATTGACCTTTTCTGAAATGCTGAGATATCAATTATATGAATGCAACACAAGCAGGATCAGCCTCGAAAAAGAGGTTCATTATATCCGAAACTACGTTGCCCTGCAGCAAATCCGCAAGCCTGAAAATTTAGCAATACAATTAAATATCAGTGAAGAAATAAAGGGAATTATGGTCGCTCCCTTGTTGTTTATCACATTTATTGAAAATGCTTTTAAGTATGTAAGCCATCATGAAGCTAAACTGAATGAAGTAAAGATTTCAATATGCAGGAAAAACGACCAGCTTGTTTTCCAGGCGTTTAACACGAAGGAAGGTCTTAATGGATATAAAGTCGATAATCATAAAGGAATAGGCATTGCAAATGTGAAAAGAAGACTCGAGCTTTTGTATCCTCAAAAACACGAATTAATAATAAATTCCGGCGATAGTTTCTATGAAGTAATATTAAATCTGCAGCTATGAAATTAAAATGTATGATCATCGACGATGAACCTGTTGCCAGGAAATTGTTGAAAGAATATGTTGATGATATTTCTTTTTTAGAAATTGCCGGAGAAGCGGATAACCCTCTGAAGGCACAAATTATTCTTAACAGCGAGCCTGTTGATCTTATTTTCCTGGATATTAATATGCCGAAATTAACGGGCATCGAGTTTTTGAGAACAAGCAATTCTTTGCCCATGGTGATCATGACTACCGCTTATGCGGAACATGCTTTGGATGGTTTCTCTCTTGATGTTCTCGACTACCTGGTAAAACCTTTTTCGTTCGAGCGATTCCTGAAAGCCTGTAATAAGGCCAGGGACTATTATCAGCTTAAGATGGAAGCAAAAAAAAATTTACTTACCCGGGAAAATTATTTTTTCGTGAAATGCGATGGACGCATCGAAAAAGTGCTGTATGATGAATTGTTATTTGTCGAAGCAAGCCTGAATTATATTACTCTTCATACAATAAATGGCAAGATGATCGTGTACCTGACTATGAAGGGGATCATGGAAAGTTTGCCTGTCGAAATATTTATCAAAGTTCACAAATCATTTATAGTAAATATCAAAAAGATCAATAGTATTGAGGGAAATATTCTTCACATCGGTAAAGCAGAGCTGCCGATAAGTCAAAATAGTTATGAAGAGGTAATGAAGAAGATATTAAAGGATAAGATGCTTAAGCGATAATTACAGTTTAAACCCACTGATGGAGGGCTTTTTATTGGCTGCGCACATCAGCGCAGCATGTTTAACTCTTGCTTTTCTTGTTTCATCTCTTTTCGCTGAATTGATCCAATACAAGAATTGTCGCCGTGTAAAGACAGGAAAATTTTCAAAATTGATCTTTGCTTTTTTGTTTTTTGAAAAAGCTTTTTCAAGGTCACGAGGAATTTGAAGTTGATCAACCGGAGCATAAATTTTATCAAGACTTTCCCAGCTTCCGTTCTTTTTAGCTATTTCAATTTTCTCAAGACCTGCAGCCATTATTAATCCCTGTTCACTTATCCTTTCAATTCTTTGTTTATTTAAATTGCTCCAGCCACTTTTTGGTTTACGCGGAGTAAATCGCTGCATATATTTTTCATCATCAAGAGGCCGGGCTGTACTATCGATCCATCCAAAACAAAGAGCTTCTTCCACCGCGTCATTGTATTCTAATCTTTTCTTTCCGCTGGTTTTTTTGTAATAGATCAACCAAATGCCTGGAGATTTTGCATGATTCTTCTCCAGCCATTTTCGCCAGGCTTTTCGATCTTTTGCATGAAAACACTTAAGTTCCGTAACAGGCATGCTTAAAGTTAATTAATGATTGACATAGCCGTTTTTATTTTACAGGCAACAAAATTACTATTCAGTTTTAGTTGTGCATCGCCTTCGCGTAGCCGCTTCGACAGGGCAAGGTCACTCTCCAGGGAGTTCGGGCACTTGTACTTTCTTATCGCTGCATGGCAAAAGCAAATTCTTTTTTCCACAGTCGTTAACAACTCTCAAACTCAGGTAGAAGGCTTGTTTTGGTATATTTGCCGGTTAATTAAAAATTTCGTACCACTGACAATGGCAAAAGAAAAAGAGATTCCAAAGGAATCCTCAAAAACAAACCTTTTTGATTATACTGAAGAGAGTATCCGGTCGCTTGACTGGAAGGAACATATTCGTATGCGACCCGGCATGTATATTGGCAAGCTGGGCGATGGCAGCAGCCCCGACGATGGCATTTATGTGCTGGTAAAAGAGGTTATTGATAACTGTATCGATGAGTTTGCGATGGGTTACGGTAAAACTGTTGAATTGAAAGTAGAGGGCAAACAAGTAACGATTCGTGATTATGGCCGTGGCATTCCGCTAGGTAAAGTGGTGGATGTAGTGAGCAAGGTGAATACCGGTGCGAAGTTCGACAGCAAAGTGTTTCAGAAAAGTGTCGGATTGAATGGTGTGGGTACAAAGGCTGTGAATGCACTGAGTTATTATTTTAAAGTGACGGCGATTCGCGAAGGCAAAGAAAAAACGGCCGAGTTTGAACGTGGCTTTCTGATCAAAGAATATAAAGAAGCTAAGACGAATGAACAAAACGGAACGCTGGTTACTTTCATTCCAGATGATTCTGTTTTTAAGAATTTCAAATTTCATCCTGAGTTTTTAGAGAACCAGATATGGAACTATTGCTTTCTGAATGCCGGGTTAAAAATTATTTTTAATGGCAAAAGTTATGTAAGTAAGAATGGTTTGCTTGACCTGCTTGAAAGAAAAACGAATGCCGATGAAATTCGTTACCCGATCATTCATTTGCGGGGCGATGATATTGAGGTTACCATTACTCATAATAATGATTATGGAGAAGACATATACAGTTTCGTAAATGGTCAGCATACAACGCAGGGCGGCACACATCAGCAGGCGTTTCGTGAAGCGTATGTAAAGACCATTCGCGATTTCTATAAAAAAGATTATGATGCGGCTGATATCCGGACAGGAATTGTGGCTGCGGTTTCAGTGAGAGTTGTCGAACCTGTTTTTGAATCTCAAACGAAAACAAAGCTCGGCTCTTTGAATGTTGAAGAAGGCGGTCCCGGCATGCGGCAATTCGTCGGAGATTTTTTGTCGAAAGAGCTGGATAATTACCTGCATAAAAATCCTACACTGGCCGATGCATTGAAAAAACGTATTGAGCAAAGTGAAAGAGAAAGAAAGGAATTAGCAGGAATTAAAAAGCTGGCGAATGAGAGAGCAAAAAAAGCAAATCTTCATAACCGTAAACTTCGTGACTGCAGAGTTCATTTGAATGATGAACTTCCCTCAAAAGGCAAAGAAGAATTTTTTGCAAAGCAAAATGCCACTACCATTTTTATCACTGAAGGTGATAGCGCCAGCGGTTCTATAACGAAAGCAAGAAATGTAGAAACGCAGGCTGTGTTTAGTTTACGTGGGAAGCCATTGAATTGTTTTGGACTGACCAAAAAAGTGGTGTATGAAAATGAAGAATTCAATTTGCTGCAGCACGCATTGAATATTGAAGAAGGTTTGGATGGATTGCGGTATAAAAATATTGTGATCGCTACAGATGCGGATGTGGATGGCATGCATATTCGTTTACTGCTGATGACTTTCTTCCTGCAATTCTTTCCCGACCTGGTGAAGAAGGAACATGTATTTGTGTTGGAAACTCCTTTGTTTCGTGTAAGAGATAAAAAGGAAACCATCTATTGTTATGACGAAAGTGAAAAACAAGCTGCGATAAAAAAACTGGGAGGCAAACCGGAGATCACAAGATTCAAAGGTTTGGGAGAAATTTCTCCTGATGAGTTTGGGAGATTTATTGGTGAAGAAATGAAGTTACAAGCTGTGGTGCTTGAGCAAGGCGATCATATTCAAAATCTTCTTGAATATTATATGGGAAAGAACACACAGGAGAGACAGGAATTTATTATTGAGAATTTAAAGGTTGAAATTGAAACGCCGATAGCTGGCGAGGGAGTGAAGAAACTTGCAGAGATTTAGATGATAATTGATAGATGATAAATGATAATATTCTGTTTTCTGAATTACACTTTATTTTAAAAATCTCCGTTGATAAAAATGAAAGAAACAAAAGATAGTAATTACAAAAACCCCCCTTTAGGGGATGGGGGTATTCTACACATAGTTTTTAATGGCTCGGAAATTAGTTTAATGAAAGAGGTAATTAAGATCGATGAAAGTTTGGCAGGTAATGTCATACAGATAAAAGATGATTTTGCTGTTGGTCCTTTAATGGGTATTGAAAATGAAGATGGCTGGAATGCAAGAATAAATTGGTGGAGAGAATTGTTAAAGAATTCTCCTTACGAAAAAGATTTGGTTACAGTTTTTGATGACAGGGAAACTGTAACAAAAATAAAAGAACAACTTGATACAGACACACAGCAGCAGGTTTGGATCTGGATGGGGCAAAATCAGCATGATGTCTGCGGTTATTACTGGCTGGTGCAACACTTTAAGGAATACCATGGACGAATGCTGGTTATTTATCTGAACAATCTTCCGTTCATCAATGAAAAAGGACAATTGTTTTATCCTTCCTGGGTACATGAGATTCAGTCTAAAGAACTTTTGAAAGCAAAAAGGCTGGCAAGACCAATTACGATGAGTGAATTTGAGGTTGATCCCGATGAATGGGAAAAGTTATGTAATGAAAATTCAATAGTAAGAATTTTAGAAGGTGGAAAAAAAATTTTAGGCAGGGATGAAACATTTTATGATAATGATATTTTAAAGAATCTTACTAATGACTGGCAAAAAGCAACAAGAGTATTGAGTAACACTTTGCACAGGATGAAAATAAAAACAGGTGATGTGTTTATAATGTGGAGAATGAAAGAACTGATTGCACAAGGAAGAGTTGAAATATTGGGTGATGTAAATAAAAGCTGGAAAGAATTTGATGTCAGATTACCGGCTGGGCAAACCGAAAAGATAGATGTTGGATCGGTAGCAGTCAATAATCAATAATTATTAATTATTGGAATAAACAAAATGGATTAGTTTCCTGGGATATGCAGCCGGAAATATAACAGGTGCGGTTTGTTACAATTTATTTCATCACAAAGGAATTGCCACGGCAATTTTTTTAACAGGATTCATTTTAAAAGATGAGTGGATGCAGATCATTGGAATTATTTTGTTCGGTCATTCATCATTAGACAGGATGCTTGGCTATAGATTGAAATTAAACCAGGGGTTTAAATACACACATTTGGGGACTATCGGAAAAAAATAAAATATTCAATGTTCAATAATCAATCACGATGACTATCGGGATCAATCATCAGCCATCAAACATTGAACATCGTTAGTTGAAAATTGATCATGGAACATTTCTAAAGTATTATGGCAAAGTCGAAAGGCATAGAACAAGTATCTCAAAATGGAACAGGTCTTCATGGACAGTACAAGAATTGGTTTTTGGATTACGCTTCCTATGTAATTCTTGAGCGTGCTGTGCCCGCAGTGGAAGACGGATTGAAGCCGGTGCAGCGCCGCATTTTGCATGCGATGAAAGAAATGGATGATGGCCGTTTTAATAAAGTAGCCAACATCATTGGGCAAACCATGCAGTATCATCCTCACGGAGATGCAAGTATCGGTGATGCGCTGGTGAATATGGGACAAAAAGATCTGCTGATCGATACACAGGGAAACTGGGGTGATATCCGGACAGGAGATGAAGCCGCCGCCGCGAGATATATCGAAGGTCGCTTAAGCAAGTTTGCACTGGAAGTTGCTTTCAATGCAAAAACCACGGAATGGCAATTGAGTTATGACGGCAGAAAGAATGAACCTGTTACGCTGCCAATGAAATTTCCTTTGTTGCTGGCACATGGCGCTGATGGAATTGCTGTGGGTCTTTCAACAAAAATTCTCCCGCATAATTTTAATGAGCTGATTGAAGCCGCCATAAAATATTTGAGGGGGAAAAGATTCGATCTCTATCCCGATTTTCAGACCGGCGGAATGATCGATGTTGCTGATTACTCGCAAGGCAAACGTGGAGGCAAGGTAAAAGTGAGGGCGCATGTTGAAGAAACAGATAAAAAAACATTGGCAATAAAAAGTGTTCCGTATGGAGTTACTACCACTCAATTAATGGAGTCAATTGTAAAAGCCAATGACCTGGGAAAAATAAAAGTCAAAAAAGTAACTGACAATACAGCCGCCGGGGTCGAGATACAAGTTGATCTTGCGCAGGGAATTTCGCCAGATATTACTATTGACGCACTTTATAAATTCACCGATTGTGAAGTTTCTATTTCGCCAAATGCCTGCGTTATCGTTGAAGAGAAGCCGCAATTTCTTAATGTAACTGATCTCCTGAAGCTTTCCGTTGACAGAACAAAAGATCTTCTTGAACAGGAACTGAAAATTAAACTGAAAGAATTACAGGAAAAATGGCATTACACTTCTCTCGAGAAAATATTCTTTGAAGAAAAGATCTATAAAGAATTAGAAAAGAAACATGAGACATGGGACAAAGTTTTGGAAGCAATAGCAAAAGCATTTGTTCCTTTCCGCAAGCAATTGAAAAGAGATGTTACGAGAGAAGATATCGTTAAACTTACTGAAAAACCAGTCAGAAGAATTTACAAACTTGATATTGAAGAACTGGACGCTCAAATAAAAGGTTTGGAGACTGAGATCAAACAAGTGAAATATGATTTGAATAACCTGGTTGACTTTGCTGTGACCTATTATGAGAACCTTTTAAAAAAATACGGAAAGGGAAAAGAAAGAAAAACGGAGATCAAACAGTTTGAAGTGATCGAAGCTAAAAATGTGGCGATTGCAAATACAAGGTTGTATATAAACCGGGAGGAAGGTTTTATTGGTACAGGACTTAAGAAAGATGAATTTTTATTTGAAGTTTCTGATCTTGATGACATCATTGCTTTTACCAAACGCGGGATCATGAAGGTGATAAAAGTGCAGGACAAGGTTTTCATCGGTAAGGATATTTTGCATGCCGCTGTTTTTCAAAAGAATGACGAACGCACTACTTACAATATGATCTATGCTGACGGAAAAGGAGGAGTAAGTTATGCCAAGCGGTTCAATGTAACGGGCACAACGAGAGATAAAGAATATGATCTTACAAAGGGCGATGAAAAAAGTAAAGTGCATTATCTCAGCGTAAATCCAAATGGAGAAGCCGAAGTTGTAAAAATTGTTTTGAGCCCTAACAGTTCTGCAAGAATTAAAGAGTTTGATTTTTATTTTGAGGAGCTGGCGATCAAGGGACGCAGCAGTATGGGCAACCAGGTGACAAAATATCCAATTAAATCTGTGAAATTTAAAGAGGCCGGCAAGGCAACATTAAGTGGCCGCAAACTTTGGTTTGATGATAAGTTTGGAAGATTAAGTGCGGAAGAAAAAGGAGTTTATTTGGGAAGTTTTGAACCGGATGACCGGATATTGATTGTCTACAATGACGGTAACTATGAGATCATTGACCAGGAAATGACACAGCGGTTGGATGCCGAGAATATTTTACTAATTGAAAAATTTGACCCTGAAAAAATAGTTACTGCAGTTTATCTCGATGATGAAAAGAAACAGTACAATGTAAAACGTTTTAAAATTGAAACAACTACATTGCACAATAAATTTTTCTTCATTAAAGAAGGAAAAGAAAATCGGCTTGAGGCTGTAACTACAGACGCAGAACCGATTCTCGCAGTCCAGCAGGGGAGAGGTTCGCAAATCCGCAGAGGTAAATTAAAACTGACGAAAATTGTTGAAGTGAAGGGGTGGAA
>Ga0207106_1037_pt1 | contig 30100 bp, 20 predicted proteins | sample Alteio_BWMinHeat_78_FD_153535 | JGI IMG/M metagenome (GOLD analysis project Ga0207106, IMG submission 153535) | Enriched cells from forest soil in Barre Woods Harvard Forest LTER site, Petersham, Massachusetts, United States -... | ecosystem: Environmental > Terrestrial > Soil > Temperate forest >...
GAGCCTTGGTCCAGCTATCATAGGCTGCCAGATTTTCAACGGTTCCAAACAGCCATTGATTGTAAGCATTAAACATACCTTCTTGTATTAATTGTCTTTCATAGTCAAATAATTTGTAGGGAAATCGCCCGGCATATTTATCAAACCATTCCAAAATGAAGCGGGTCCGGATCATTGTTAACGTTTCTGTAGTTATTCCCCGGCTAACCAGCGACGATTGTTTATTCACGCATTCTAAAAAAGCTTTTGAAAATTCATTTTTATTTTTTTCCTGTCCCGCCATTATGTTGGCATCAGAAAATAATTTTTCCTTATAACCCTGCAGCAATAACTGTTTCATGGAAGCTCCACGTTCACTCAGACTTTCCATATTTACAAATATTTCTCCATAGACCAGGCTCCATACTTTATCCTTTGTATAGAAATAAAACAGGGCAGCATTATAATAGTTACCCGAATAAGCAGGGTCAAGCCTTATTCCTTTTTCCCAAAGATCGATTGCTGAAAAATCTTTTTTTGCCCAAAGCAATTCGCCATACTCGCTGTAAAGTGGTCCACTGGTCGGAAATTTCTTCAAGCCTGTCTTATAAACCCTTTCACATTCCTTTACTTCTTCCAATGCCTTATAGACATTCCCACCAATCTGGTAGGATACAACATCGGCATCATCCCTGTCAAGTAAAATCTTTACCTCATCCAATGCTTTTTCATAGTTCCTTTTGTAATAGTAAGACATGGTGAGATCTTTTAAGATATCGGGATTATTCTTGTCCAACTGAATGGCCCGGTTAAGAATAATAATAGCGTTATCAAAATCGCCTTGCTTCATGAATGTCTTGGCATTCTCATGCAAAGTTTTTGCATCTTCTGTTTGGCCAATAATCGTAGGGCTCACTAAAAAAATTCCGCAAAAAATGAGTAAGTATTTTTTCATGTATGCAAATTAAGACAAACAACTTTTCAGGGCGAATATCATTTTCAAATTAACAATTTACGAGGAGAGTTATATAAAAGCATGGGTTAATAAGCCATCCCTTAATTTAGGCTCAAACCAGGTGCTTTTCGGCGGCATCACATTTCCGCTATCGGCTATTTCAAACAATTGCGAAATGGTGACGGGATGTAAGCTGAATGCCAGTTTCATTTCTTCGCTGTCTACTCTTTTTTCTAATTCAGTAAGACCGCGAATGCCACCAACAAAATCAATTCTTTTATCTGTCCGCTGATCTTTAATACCCAATATTTTGTCCAGGATATTGTTGGATAGAATCGTTACATCCAGAATTCCGATCGGGTCATTTGCATAGGTCCCGGTTTTGGATTCAAGTTTATACCATTGGTGGTCTATGTATAAGCCAAACTGGTGCAACTGCTTTGGAGAAAAAGCAGAAGCCGTTTTTTCAACTATAAAATCAGTTTCCAGTTTATTTAAAAATTCTTCAGGAGTAAGATCATTCAGGTCTTTTATGACACGATTATAATCAAGAATTGCTAATTCGCTCGCAGGAAAAATAGTAGTGAGAAAATATTTTGCACTTTCTTTATCACTTAATGCCTTGCTGACTTTTGCCGCAGATGCGGCCCGGTGATGACCGTCAGCGATATAGGTGCAGGGAACTTTCTCACGAAATAATTTCGAAATGGAATTAATTACAGTTTCTTCGCTAATGACCCAAATTGAATGCTGAATACTGTCATCAGCTGTAAAATCATAAACAGGTGTATGATCGGTTTTCCATTGATTGATCAGTTCATTTATCTCATCCACATCCTTGTAAGCAAGAAAAACATTTCCGGTTTGTGCCTGTATGGCCAGCATGTGATCGATCCTGTCTTTTTCTTTTTCCGGTCTCGTAAATTCATGTTTTTTTATTACATCATTAAAATAGTCTTCAACAGATGAAACACAAACCAGGCCGGTTTGGCTTTTTCCATTCATGATTAACCGGTATATATAATAGCACGGTTTTTCTTCGTAAAACAATATATCATCACGAACAAATTGATCAAGATTTTCCTTTGCCTTTTCATAAACAGCTTTACTGTGTATATCAGTACCGGCAGGCAAATCAATTTCTGATTTAGTAACGTGCAAAAAGGAAAAAGAATTGTTTGCTGCATCTGCCCTTGCTTCTTCACTATTCAGGACATCATAAGGTCTTGCGGCTACCTGCTTTGCTAAATTTGTTTTTGGGCGAAGAGCTTTGAATGGATTAATGATTGCCATTAAGAATTGATCATTGAAATTGAAAATTATCCCTTGTTATCAGCAAACTCTTTCATCAACCCGGTCAATGCCCTTACACTTTCTAATGGCAGCGCATTATACATCGATACCCTGAAACCGCCTGAAAGCCGGTGACCCTTCACGCCGACCATTCCCTCACGTTTGCATAATTCTAAAAATTCCTTTTCAAGGGCTGCATCTTCAACGATGAATACAGCATTCATTTTACTGCGATCTTCCCTGGCTACCGGGCCTTTAAAAATAGGGAGGCTATCAAGTGTTTTGTAAAAAAGATTTGCTTTTTCATTATTTATTTTTTCCATCGCTGCAACGCCCCCTTGTTTTTTTAACCATCTCAGTGTAAGCATGCAAACATAAACAGCAAAAACAGGAGGAGTATTTAGTAACGAACCTGCTTCTATATGATTTCGATAATCCATGATCGAGGGGATGACCCTGCTCACTTTTCCCAATATATTTTTATTGATGATAACAAGATTTACTCCGGCAGTACCGAGGTTTTTTTGCGCACCTGCATAGATAAGATCGAATTTGGAAAAAGCAACTTCTCTGCTGAGGATATCACTGCTCATATCTGCTACCAGGGGTACAGCTTTATCAAAAAAGATCGAAAGATCCTGCCACTGAGTTCCATAGATCGTATTGTTGGTGGTAATGTGCAAATATTTTGAAGTAGGTGTTACATTGAAATTTTTTGGAAGAGACCTGTAATTGAACTCCTTCCCGCTGCAGACAACATCTACGTGTCCAAAAAGCTTTGCTTCTTTGATCGCCTTGGAAGCCCACACCCCGGTATCCGTATAAGCCGCAATTTCCTTTTCATCAAGAAGGTTCATGGGTATTTGCATAAACTGCGTCGTAGCTCCGCCATGTAAAAACAAAACTTCCTGCTGATCGTTTAGTTTCATCAATTCCTTTACTAAGCCTCTTGCCTCATCCATCACTTCCTGGAACAATTGGGTTCGATGACCTATTTCAAGAATTGACAGGCCCGAATTATTAAAATCAAGTATAGCATGGCTGGCTTCTTCAAATACTTCCTTTGGAAGAATAGAAGGACCGGCATTGAAATTATGTATCACGCCCCCTGTCCCCCTAAAGGGGGTACTTATTTCGATTGTTTTTTTCTCGCTCATTGCATTTAATTAAACCGCAAAGAAAAATAATCTTTACCAATAAAGACTGTTTAAAAACTCCCCTTTAGGGGATGGGGGTCTCATGTTCTCTTCCTTTGATCGTATTATTTTTCCAGGCACTGTTCAGGTTTTCAAATTCTTCCAGATCATCAGCAGAAAATTCTTTATTGCTTAGTTTAGTAAGATCCGGCTCGCCTGCATTCACCCACGCTGTGTACCAGAAAGAAGCTACAGCAAAAATCGCTTGCCGCATTCTCCTTTCTACCATTCCTTTCAGTTTTTTATTATAAGCTCGTGTAAAAGATGAAGAATACTGACGGATAATAACTCCATTCCTGTCTTCAAAAGAAAATTTTTGATCAGCCGGAAATCCGGCGGTCAATTCTTTTTCATACTTCAATACCGTATCTGCTGCTGCAGCGCTTTCCAGCACACGCTGCCAGATGAAATTTCCCGGGTCTTTTATGTATTGAGCCTTGCCAATAAAAAAATCCCATTCTTTATCAGCTAACAATTCGGGTACACGGCTTTCCCAAAAACCATGAATACCCTGTTGATTCGTATATTGACCGTTATGATTGCTGTTTGTATGTAATGGCACATGAGCATCTGCAATATAATGTCCCAGTTCGGCAGATAGCTTTAAAATCTTAGTTTGATTTTTGTCTTTGAAGGCATCGGTAAGCCTGTGCAACATAATTTGTATCCCCCACGGCACAATACCGTATGCCTGCAAACTATCTTCAGAAAATTTTGCGACGGCATCATTCCATTTTCTTGGCAAGTCATCAAACGGATAGGTTCCGTAATGATCAATATCAATGTAATGTTTAGCTCCTTCTCCGGGTACCGCATATCTTCTCATATCCGGATCAACAGCATGCTCAGTGATGAAATTTATATTTGGTTTGTATAGCACCAGCATTTTTGGAGGAAGAAGAAATACAGCATAATTATTTATTTTCTTATGCGCATAAAACCCCCAGCAAAAGCATTGAAGATGCAAGGCCAGGATAAATAGAAGTATGATTGGCTTTTTCAAACAATATCAATTGTCGATCGTAGTTGATCATTTTTTTCATGAACGGCATCTTCATCCACATGGGTCACGCCTCCGCTGATGGCAAATTTCATCGCGTCCGAACTTGTAATGCTTGTGATCGGTTTTACCCGATTGGCAGGTAAAATATATACATTGCCGGCTATTGAATAGGCCATCGGAACATATACTGCGATGAAATCCTGCAAGCCCCAAAGCGACATATCTTTTTGAGTGATGAAACCGACTCTCCAAACATCTGTATCGTCCACATTCGCCATTACCGGTTTATCAAATTTCTTTTTTTCGCCTGCAAAGGCTTCGAAGAAATCTCTTACCGATGAATAAATATATTTTACGCCGGGAGTTTTTTCAAGCCATTTATCAAACAGACTGAATATTCTGGACTGGATAAAAAAGGAGCTCAGGTAACCAATTACAATAACAGAAGCAATCACGATAAGAAATCCTAATCCGTAATTTTTTACTTCATAGCCAATCACATGCCCCTGGAAATCTTTTATTGGCTCCCGGAAAATAGGAAGCCAGTTGTCAATGGTTGAAACGATCCAGTAAATAGCATAAATGGTTACGGCTAAAGGAGCAATAACCAGCAGACCCTGTAAAAAATATTTAAAAATACTCTTCCACCTGAACCTTTCCAGGTGAAAATCTTTTTTTGGATGAGTTGAATTCATATTTCAAAAATAGGCTAAAGACTTGTCTGAGAAAAATGATGTCAGCGGAAAAAAACTGTTATAAAAGGCAAAAAAATATGATAGGAAACTTTGGTTACGAAAAAAGTTTCCATAGTTTTGTGCCCTGATTTGTGATTATGGCAAAAGAAAGAATACTCGAAAAAGCCCATGAACTGTTTATGAGATACGGTGTTCGCTCAGTGTCCATGGACGATATAGCTGCTCAATTAGGAATGAGCAAAAAAACACTTTACCAATATTATACTGACAAGGAGGAGCTGGTTGATGCTGTATTGAGTGAAGTTCTTGAAAAAAACAGGAATGAATGTTTTGTAGACAGGCAAAATGCCGAGAATGCATTGCATGAGATATTTCTGGCTTTTGATATGGTGCAGGAGATGTTTACCAACATGAATCCTTCCATTGTGTTTGACCTGGAAAAATATCACCCGGCAGTGTATAAAAAGCTCCAGCATCATAAAAAGGTGTTCATGTACCAGATGATAAGGCAAAACCTTGAAAGAGGGATAAAAGAAGAATTGTACAGGCCTGAGATTAATGTGGACATACTTACGAGGTTTCGTATTGAGAGTATGATGCTTGCCTTTGATTCGGAAATTTTTCCAAATAACCGGACATATCTTGTACCTATCCAGGAGGAAATACTGGAGCATTTTCTTTACGGCATTGCTACAATAAAAGGACAAAAGTTGATACAGAAATATAAACTACAAAAAAATTTGACCAATGGAGTTAAGAAATAAAGGAATGGTATGGATAGCTGGATTTTTGTTGTTGTCAATTAATTTGCCGGCACAAGAACCGGATACAATCAGGCCGGCTAGATATGAGCTTACTGTCAGGGAAGCCGTTGACCTGGCATTTAAGAATGTGATTGAATTAAAAAATGCAAATCTTGACTATCGTATACAGGCAGCAAAAAATAAGGAAATATCGGGCCAGGCACTGCCTCAGGTAAGTGGTAATGTTTCTTCAGACTATTATCTGCAATTGCCCAAGATTCTTTTTCCTCAATCGGACGAAAGTATTTACGAAGTGTTAAAGAGAGAAAACTTACTTCCATCTACAGCCCAGGCGCCTCCTCCTACGTTAGTCCAATTTAGTTTCCAGCAACCCTGGAATTTTAGCATGGGAGGTACACTTACGCAGCTCCTGTTTCAGCCCGATGTATTTGTTGGTTTAAGAGCGAGGCAAACTGCATTGGGCTATAACCAGGCTCTTATTGACCAAACAAAAGATAAAATAAAAGATTCTGCCTATAAAAGATATTATGCAATCCTGATCGCAGAAAAGCAACTTCATTTCTTAAATGAAAGCGTGAAACGATTGGAAAAACTATATCATGATGATTCTATCTTATTTAAAAATGGTTTTGCGGAAAAATTAGATCTTGATAAAGTAACGGTGCAACTAAATAATTTAAGAACTACGCAAAGTTTAGTAGAAAGCGGAGTAATTCTTTCTTACGCTGCAATGAAGTTTGCGATGGGCATTTCACAAAAAGACACGGTTGTTTTAAAAGAGAATTTGTCAGATGAGAGCATAAAGGAAGGCGTTTTGGATGACGGATTTAAATACGAAGACAGGGCTGAAATAAGGACCCTGGCTACTCTCCAGGCCTTGCAAAAATTAGATCTGAAAAGAAATAAATTGGGAGGGTTGCCGACAGTATCCCTTGCCGGAAACTATACGGTAAATGGAATGGGGCAACAATTTTTTACCAATAAAAGTACTATTTGGCTGAGAAGCTCTTACGTAGGAGTGAATATAAATGTGCCAATATACAGTGGCTTCCAGCGAAAGTATAAAGTTCAGGAGTCGCAGCTAAACCTCGAAAAGGTGAATAACAATCTTGAGAATGTAAAGCAGGCGATAGATCTTGAGCAGGTGGTCACAAAAGAAAGTTTAAAAAATGCCCTTTTCAATTTAGATATACAGGAGCGCAATGTGGCTTTAGCTGAAAAAGTTTATAACGCAACAAAAACAAAGTTTGAGCAGGGAGTAGGAAGCAGCTTTGAAGTATTACAGGCAGATACAGATTATCAAACAGCCCAGTCGAATTATTTTAACGCGTTGTACAATGCCACAGTTGCAAGGATCAGCTATTTATATTCATTGGGGAAACTATAATTATGACATGACAAAAAAAATCAACAATATGAAAGATGTTTTTAAAATTTTTTCTGCGACCATGTTCCTTTTCATACTTTCAGCCTGCAGCAGCGGAAGTAAAGAGAAGAAAGGAGATATCAATGATAAGAAAGCACAGCTTGAAAAATTGAAAGGCGATCAGAAAAAGCTGAACGATCAGATTGCAAAACTTCAAAATGAAATTGGAACCACAGATACTTCGTCGAGTCTGAATAAAGGAAAATTAGTTTCAGTAAGCCCCATTACGGAACAGCCTTTTGAACACTATATCGACCTGCAGGGACATATCGACGCAGATAACATTTCCTATGTAACACCACGCGGTGGCCCGGCCCAGGTAAAAGCTCTTTACATAAAACAAGGAGATTTGGTTAAGAAGGGACAATTACTTGCAAAACTTGATGATGATGTGCAGCTAAAGCAATTACAGCAGGTAAAAACGCAATTAGCGTATGCTGAAGATGTTTATCGCCGGCAAAAAAATCTTTGGGACCAGGGTATCGGTACAGAAATACAGTTAAAGAATGCAGAGAATTCCGTTAATAATCTGAACGATCAGATAAATACGATTACTGCGGGATGGCAAATGACGAATGTCCGGTCTGAAGTGACAGGATATGTGGAAACAATGAATCTAAGAGTAGGCGAAACTTTTGGTAACTCAGTACAACCCCAAATTGTGATTGTTAATTCGTCATCGTTAAAAACTGTCACAGACGTTCCGGAAAATTATATGGATAAAATACATAAAGGCATGCCGGTGGATATAAAGTTACCCGATGTCAACCTGGAATTTAAAAGTGTCATCTCCCTAATGAACCGAACGATCGGACTTAACAATCGTGCCGTTACTACCGAAGCAAAAATCCCCTATAATCCCAATGTACGCATTAACCAGGTTGCACAGGTGCGGATAAAAGATTATGCAAATGCTCATGCCCTTGTTATTCCGCTAACGGTTTTGCAAACCGATGAAAATGGCAAGTATGTATATGTTATAGCTACAAAAAACGGAAAAAAGATAGCGAAGAAAAAAATGGTGCAGGTTGGCGAGATCTATGGAAATAATATTGAGGTGAAAGCTGGTCTTAGTGCAGGCGATCAATTAATAACCGAAGGATTCCAAAGTTTATATGAAGGGCAGGTGGTGACGACTAGTTAGGGCTTACAACTTAAATCTCTGCAGTTTTCACGAAAAATATAAATGGCAAGAGACAAATCACAAATAATGATCAAAATTAAAAATATTCAACACCCTAAACGCATCTGTTTAATAAACGATATATCGCGAATTTTTGATTTTTAGTATTGTAATTTATTCGGAGCTTGTTATTTGTTATTTGGATTTTACTCCGTTCGGCCTAGAAAAAAACAAAATAATTTTTTATGAGTGCTTTTGAAAAAATAAAAGAAAAATTTAAACAATTTAGACCGACGAGTTGGGTGGTCGATCACAAAACAGTGACCTATGTGGCCACCATTGTGATCACTCTGTGGGGATTAAACATATTTACAACGCTTCCGAAAGAATCGTATCCTGATATTGTATTGCCGCAAATTTATGTAAGTACGTTATACCCTGGAACTTCCCCGAAGGATATGGAAAACCTGGTGACACGCCCAATAGAAAAACAGATCAAGGGAATTACCGGTGCCAAGATACGCAATATCAAAAGCACATCTATCCAGGATTACAGTAGTATACTGGTGGAATTTGAAACAAATGTGAAAGTGGAGGACGCCAAGCAAAAAGTAAAAGATGCGGTTGATAAAGCAAAGACCGATCTGCCGACTGATCTGCCGACACAACCTGATGTGATTGAAGTGGCTTTCTCTGATTTTCCTATCATGTTTGTGAATGTGAGTGGCAATTATGATGGAATGAAGCTGAAAGATTATGCAAAAAAACTGAAGGACAGGTTTGAAGAACTTGCTGAAGTGAGTAAGGCCGATATCGTAGGTGCGCCGGAAAGAGAGATACAGGTGAATGTTGACAAACTTAGAATGGATGCCGCAGGAGTTACTTTCAATGATATTGCCAATTCCATCGCAAATGAAAATCGCGATATCAGTGCAGGCAATATCAAGATCGGCGAAATGCAGCCGACCATACAGGTAAAGGGCCAGTTCAGAACTGCCTTTGATATGCAGGATTTAGTGGTGAAAAGCATTTATGGAAATCCTGTTTACCTGAAAGATATCGCCCAGATAATAGACACTGCAAAGGAAAAAGAAAGTTATTCAAGACTCGGAAATAAAAATGTAGTCACACTACAGATCATAAAACGGGCCGGTGAAAACCTTATCAATACGGCTGATAAGGTCACGGCTATTGTTGATGAAATGAAAAAAACACAATTGCCGAAAGACCTTAATGTAGTTATCACCGGCGATCAGAGTGTGCAGACAAGAACGTCTTTCAATGACCTGATCAATACAATTGTTATCGGGTTTGTACTGGTTTTGCTCGTCTTAATGTTTTTTATGGGAGTGAGCAATGCATTCTTTGTAGCATTGAGTGTGCCGCTGAGTGTGTTTGTGGCATTTATGTTTTTGCCGGCCGCAGATTATATTGTCGGTACTCATGTTACCTTAAATTTCATCGTTCTGTTCGCACTATTATTTGGATTAGGAATTATTGTGGATGATGCAATTGTCGTAATTGAAAATACCCACCGCATATTTGGTAATGGCCGGATGCCGGTTGAGCAGGCAGCAAAAAGAGCTGCCGGTGAAATATTTGTCCCGGTATTATCAGGTACCGTTACAACACTTGCCCCGTTTTTTCCATTATTATTTTGGCCCGGGATCATTGGTAAATTCATGATCTATTTACCGACTGTCCTGATTCTCACTCTTACCGCTTCATTGATTGTGGCTTTTCTTATCAACCCGGTGTTTGCTGTTTCATTCATGAAACCGGAACATTATCCGGACAAAGAACCTAAATCGGCTATTTTCAGAAAAAAATATTTCTGGGTGTTTTTAATTTTTGGCTTGTTGCTTCATGGATTGGGTATGCATGGTCTTGCGAATTTTATTTTACTGCTTGTTGCATTGATCATCTTCAATCGTTTTGTGCTACGTGATGTGGTACATGGCTTCCAGCAAAAGGTATTACCGCGAATAATGAATCGTTATGAACGGGCATTACGGTGGGGCCTGAAAGGAAGCAGACCCGGATGGCTCCTCGCTTCAGTATTTGGATTATTTATTATTTCAGCAGCGGCATTAGTTATGAATATTTTTGCCGGGAGGATAAAGACAGATTTCTTTCCGTCGGGTGATCCGAATATTATTTATGTGTATCTGAAAATGCCTGTAGGTACAAAAACAGAGACCACCGATAGCATCACGAATGTCCTTGAAAAAAAAGTTTATAAAGTAGTGGGGCAAAATAATCCTATCGTTGAATCCATTATTTCAAATGTGGCCGAAGGAGCAACCGATCCATTTATGGGTGAAAGAGGGACACAGCCTAACTTAGGACGAATACAAATTTCTTTTGTTGAATATGAGAAAAGACACGGTGAAAGTACGGCCCCTTATCTTGATAAATTGAGACAGGAGATCAAAGAGATTCCGGGTGCTGAGGTTAGCATTGCTCAACAGCAAAACGGTCCGGCGTCCGGTGCCCCGGTAAATATCGAAGTAGTAGGAGATGAGTTTGATGAGATCATTAAAACAGCAAGTTCTTTGAAACGCTATCTTGACAGTGTAAATGTGCCCGGCGTTGAAAAGTTGAAATTTGATGTAGATATAACGAAACCTGAGCTGGCGGTAACCATTGATCGTGAAAGAGCACAAAGAGAAGGATTAAGCACAGGGCAAATTGGTTCGGAATTAAGAACAGCATTGTTTGGACGCGAAGCAAGCAAACTAAAGGTGGGAGAAGATGAATATAAAATTCAGATCAGGTATTCAGAAGAATTGCGGAATGATCTGAATGCTTTGCAAAATATGAAGATCTCATTTAAGGATATGAATAGCGGTGCTAACAGGCAAATCCCTATCAGCTCTGTGGTAAAATTTGATTATAACAATACACTGGGCGGAGTGAAAAGAAAAAATCTCAAAAGGCTGATCACTATTTATTCTAATCTTACTTCTCCTAACATCGATCCTAATAAGGTTAATCTGGATATTTCAAAAGCAATTGCTCAATTTAAAGACAAACCCGATGATATTACGATCCGTCAAACCGGCCAACAGGAAGAACAGGCAGAGTCGCTTGGATTTCTTGGTACTGCGTTGATCATTGCCCTGGGAATGATCTTTGGAATACTCGTGTTGCAATTTAATTCTCTTAGCAAACCATTTATTGTATTGACAGAAATTTTCTTTAGTATAATCGGAGTGTTTTTAGGATTTGCGATCACAGGGATGGCCATGCCTCTGATCATGGTAATGGTAGGTATTGTTGGGCTTGCAGGTATCGTTGTAAAGAATGCTATTCTATTGATTGATTTCACAGATGAACTCCGTAAACGTGGAATCAGAATGAGAGAAGCAGCGATACAAGCAGGTAAGATTCGTATCATTCCTGTGATGTTAACCGCATTGGCAACCATTCTTGGATTATTTCCGCTGGCGGTAGGATTTAATATTAGTTGGATTTCGCTGTTTCAGCATTTTGATCCTAAAATATTTTTTGGTGGAGATAGTGTAGTGTTTTGGGGGCCTCTTGCCTGGACAATTATTTTCGGTCTTGCCTTTGCATTCTTTATGACCTTGTTAATGGTTCCCGGCATGTACCTGATTTCACAACGCTTAAGAAGACCGATGCGGCAATTTTATGGAACCAAGTGGATTGCTCTTCTTGGATTTCTTGGTCCCTTCTTTTTCATATTTGTAGGTATCATGTTTTTGGCCAGAAGGATACAAGGCAAACCTGTTTGGATGGGGAGACTGAAACCTGTTGTTGCCAAATAAGATTTAATAACGAACGTTCAATAATTTAAAAGCGGCATGTGCCGCTTTTTTGTTTCCTAACAAAAATTATAATTCACGCAGCATTTAAAGACAAACGATTGTCTTTTGATGAAAAGAATTTTGCTATGTGAGTAACGTACCCATTTGCCCGTCTCTCGGGTGAGTATTCATGTTGTAATAGTTGGTTTTAGCCCGCTGAGATGACTGCTTTTTGCGGGAGAACAAAAGAACGTCCCGATCTTCGGGACGTTCTTATTTTGTTTGGGTACTAAAAATTTAAAACGCTTTCTTTTCTACTGGTTTACCTTCTACATCCAATTCTACGATCGGGTATCCTAATTTTTGTAAGCCCGGAAGAATTTTAGCTTTATCTCCCACCAGTAACATATTTAGTTTGCCGGCGTCAATGTATTTTTTTGCCAGGGCATCAATGTCTTTCTTTGTCATTCCTTTTAAAATTTGTTGTTGTATTTCCGTATAGTTTGCCGGTAAATTATATTCAAGAATATTCCTGATAAAACCTGCTTTTTGAAAACCGGTTTCATATCGTAAAGCATCTCTTTGACCAACAGCATTTTTCATGAACACCAATTCAGTATCTGAAATACCGGTGGCAGAATAATTTCTCAATTCTTTTACAATTTCAGACAAAGCACTATCGGTTGCATCAGCTCTGATGCCCGAGCTAAATTCAAAATCTCCACCATACTCATCACCGTTGAACGAAGAACGTGCACCATAGGTCCAACCTTTATCTTCACGCAGGTTCAAATTCAACCGGCTGTTGAACGTTCCACCGAGAATATAATTCATCAGTCCCGCTTGATAGAATTCGCCGGTAGCATCGTATTTTAATCCTGTATTGTAACCAACCCTGAATTCTGTTTGAGCGGCCTTTGGAATATCAACAAGATAAATTTTTGCCTGGTCTGTTGGTAATGGTGTTGCTGTTACTTTTGGCAATTCTATTTTTTTGTCTGGCAATTTTTCCAGGAAGACCAGTCTTGGTAAGATCTCCGTTTGTGTTACATCTCCAACAATCACAACCTTCATCCCTTCAGTAGTTATGTAGTTGTCATAATAATCCTGTATATCTTTTAAGCTGATATTTTTTACCGTGCTTTCAGTTCCACCTTCACTCATGCCTAAAATATTATTGGGGCCGTAATTTATTTTAACAATTACATCAGTTGCGACAGTAGCAGGTTGCGATCTCATCACCTTAAAGCTTTCAAGGATTTGTTTTTGATTTCTTTTGAAAACGTCATCAGTAAATTTTGGATTGAACATTCTTTCTTCAAGGAGAGCGAGGGTTTTATCAAGGCTTTTTTTCAAACATTGAACATTGAATGTGATCTCACCTGTAGAACTGGTAACATTAATTGAACTCCCCAGTTTTTGCAATTCAACAGCCATTTGCTCTGCCGTATAATTTTTTGTGTCTTCATTCATCATGTTGGCAAAAAAACTGGCAAGCCCGATCTTAGATATATCATTTGCCTGTAATAAGTGTCCGCCGGGAATCGTGATCGAAAGAGTAACAGTTGGCAGTTCTGTACTTTCTGTACCAATTATCTTAATTCCGTTCCGAAGATCTTTTCTCCAGAATGCCGGGACCTTTACAACAGGATTAGGTCCGTTACCCGGGTGTCTGCCCCGGTCAAAAACATCTTTTGCTTTTACATATTTCAAACCGGCATACCCGTAATCAGGCCGAACATAGTTCGATGAATCCACAGTATAATTATTTTTTTCGGCCACCATCGTTGAGTCCATGTTTTTAGTAAGCACACTTACAAATACTGCATGACTGTTCTTTATATATTTATTGTAAGCGTTCATTACATCTCCTTTGCTTAATAAACCATACATCTTTAACAGGTCAGCAATTTTGTTGGGGTTACCAGTGAAAGTTTGAAAAGCTGCCAATTGGGAAACCTTTCCGGCTACACTTTGCAGCCCATTGATCTGTTGTGCTTCCACACTGCCTTTGAATTTTGCAATGTCATCGTCAGTTACTCCGCGTTTTTCAAATGAATCCAATGACGCTTTAAACAAAGTATCCATTTGCGCAAGAGATTTGCCGGGCATTGGGATCAATTGAAAAAAAAATTCTCCGGCTAACTCTGATAACTGGCTGCTGGCACTGGCTTGTAAAGCCAATTGTTTTTTTACGAATTGCTGATATAAGACAGAATTTTTCCCCCGTCCTAAAACATCAGCAAGACACTGCAAGGCGACCATGTCCTTGTCAAAATTAGGAACAGTAGGATAAACAACAGCAAGTAATGGAAGCCTTGCATAATTATCTGCAAAAGAAACATAACGATCCTTGTCAATGACAACAGGCGGTACTTTTACAGGATTTACTTCAGGCCCACGCGGAATCGGAGCAAAATATTTTTCAACCAATTTGATAACTACACCGGGTTTTACATCGCCGCCCACCGTTAGTGTTGCATTGTTAGGTCCATACCAACGCAAAAAGAAATTCTTGAGATCATCTAGATTCACTTTGTTCAATTCTTCAACATAACCGATCGTTAACCATGAATAGGGATGACCGTATGGATAAAGATTTTTAGAAGTTTGTTCGAACAATAAGCCATAAGGGCGATTATCATAGTTCTGTCCCCGCTCATTTTTAACGGTGGCTCTTTGTATTTCGAATTTTTGCTGGGTAACTGCATCGAGCAAAAAACCCATTCGATCGGCTTCAAGCCAAAGCATTTTTTCCAGTTGATTGCCTGGAACAGTTTCAAAATAATTTGTGCGGTCACGATTTGTACTTCCATTCAATGTGCCACCGGCAGCGGTTACCATTTTGAAATGTTCTTCATCCTTTACATGATCACTTCCCTGGAACATCATGTGTTCATAAAAATGAGCAAAGCCGGATTTTCCGATTTCTTCGCGTGCCGAGCCAACATGATAAGTAACATCTAAATGCACCACAGGATCGCTGTGATCTTCGTGAATAATTAATGTAAGGCCGTTAGGCAATACATATTTTTCATAGGGTATTACAATTTCGTTCCCTTGTTTGGTCACCTTTTCTACTAATTTGACCTGGGCGTTTGTGCCAATGCAGATGAGAAAAATAAAACCTGAAAATAAAAACAGTTTTTGTTTCATATGTAAGAGTCTTTTAGTTGCGAACGAATTTTTTATGGGAAAAGCAATGTAAGCAAATCTGGTGTTTTAACAGTGCGTTTTATCAAATTGATAAAATTGGCGCCAAAAAATGTGACGAGAAAAGTTGAGCAGGATTAACAAGTCCCGGAACATAAATCATACAACTTGTAGTAAATTCGCCGAATAATTTTTTTTCAATGATCCGTAAACAAGAAGTACTCAATGATGTTGTCATAAAATTTGCCGGTGATAGTGGAGATGGAATGCAATTGACCGGCAGCCAGTTCACAAACAACACGGCTCTTTTAGGAATTGATCTCGCGACCTTCCCGGATTTTCCTGCCGAGATCCGTGCGCCGCAGGGGACACTACCGGGCGTGAGTGGTTATCAACTTCGGTTTTCAAGCAATCCTGTTTTTACACCTGGCGATCTTTGCGATGTGCTGGTAGCTATGAATGCTGCCGCATTAAAAGCAAATTTGAAACAGATAAAAAAAGGAGGAAAAATAATTGCGAATACTGATGGGTTTGATAAAAAAAATTTGCGTCTTGCAAATTATCCCGATGGAATAAATCCGCTTGAAGATACAAGCCTTGAAAGTTATGAGGTAATAAAAATCGATGTTACCAGGATGACCCGTGAGGCGCTGAAAGAATTTACGCTGGGCATCAAGGAAAAGGACAGGGCGAAAAATATGTTCGTGCTCGGATTTTTGTACTGGATGTATAACAGGGATATGGAAAGCACCACAAAATTTTTGAGAGAAAAATTCGGAAAGAAAGATGAAATATTGAACAGTAATTTAAAAGCACTGCAGGCTGGGTATAATTATGGTGATACTACGGAAACTTTTACCACCACTTATAAAGTTGAAAAAGCAAAAATGGAAAGCGGTACTTACCGCTCTATTATGGGTAACCAGGCACTGGCTTATGGATTGATCGCTGCTTCGCAAAAAAGCGGGCTGCCATTATTTCTTGGGTCTTATCCAATTACTCCTGCATCAGATATTTTGCATGAGCTTGCACGACATAAAAATTTCGGCGTAAAAACTTTCCAGGCCGAAGATGAAATTGCAGCCATTACTTCTGCAATTGGTGCAGCCTATGGAGGCCAACTTGGAGTAACAACGACGTCAGGACCCGGCCTCGCATTGAAGGCTGAAGCCATGGGGCTTGCCGTGATGCTCGAAATTCCGCTGATCATTTGTGATATACAGCGTGGTGGTCCATCAACAGGATTGCCAACTAAAACTGAACAAAGCGATCTCCTGCAAGCATATTATGGAAGAAATGGTGAATGCCCCATGCCTGTGATCTCTGCTTCTACACCCGCCGATTGTTTTGATGCGATCTATGAAGCGGTGAGGATTTCTGTGCAGCATATGACGCCGGTAATTTTCTTAAGTGATGGATATATTGCCAATGGTGCAGAGCCCTGGAAATACCCTACGGCAGATCAATTGCCGCCAATACATGTTCAATTCAAAACTGAATTAGGACATGGTGAAGAAAAATTACAACCTTATTTACGCGATGAAAAATTAGTTCGTCCCTGGGCCATACCGGGAACAGCGGGACTGGAACACCGCATTGGTGGATTGGAAAAAGAGAATATAACCGGTAATGTAAGTTATGATCCGGAGAACCACCAGTTGATGGTTAAGATCAGGCAGGAAAAAGTAGATAAGATAGCAGAATATATTCCTGAACAAAAAATCGATAATGGACCGGCGAAAGGAAAGGTTTTAGTACTTGGTTGGGGCTCAACTTACGGAGCTATAAAAACCGCCGTGCAGGATTTATTGATTGAAGGCCACCAGGTAGCTCATGCACATTTAAGATATATGCGGCCTTTCCCCAAAAATCTCGGAGACATTTTAAAAAGTTTTGAAAAGGTTTTAATACCTGAGATCAATAACGGCCAGCTCATAAAAATTATCCGCGACGTTTATTTTGTAGATGCTGTTGGTTATAATAAGATCATGGGAATTCCAATTACAAAAACGGAACTGGTCGAAGAGATCAGGAAGTATTTATAGTTGGTTTTTACCTATAAATTAATTGCCGTGGTGCCGGATTTACTCGGCATTTTTCCCGAATGAATTCTCATGCGATCCAGAGGAGACCCTACGGAGAAGAAAAATCTGAAGTGTGGGTGATCTCAAAGTCCAGGATAAAGAACCTTGTTACCTTATCAGAAACATTTCAAAGAAATAAGCTAATAAGGTTTCATACAGGGATGTTGGTTTAGCTACTAAGGTTGTAAGGTTACAGGAATATGTGCAACGAAGGCCTCGCTGGGACTGAATGTATTTATGAAATATATTTTATTAATAACTGATAACGGGTGGGAATGTGAATGCCAAGTTTTCAATAAGGAGTTAAGTTAAGAATGTGAGAATAATTTATTTTCCTTTCAAGCGGAGTTCCGCTGGACACGTTTCGGCGAGACCCCGTGCCCGATCATCCTTTCACGCCCTGGGTTTGCCTTAAATCTTCAATGCAAACAATTCAATGCTGGCATTCTTTCCTTTTAATTCAGATCCTCCCAGTGTTTCTGTTTGCCAATCCTTAAGGTTCGATTTTTCAATAAAATCTTTTGAGACAATAAATTTTTGATTCAATTCACTGCAGGCATCCCTGATCCTTGCAGTTGTATTCATTGCATCCCCACTCATGGCAAGATCTTTTTTTATGACCCCTATCTCACCTATCGTGACTTCGCCATAATGTATGCCTACTTTGAATTCAGGCAAAAATCCATATTCTCTCCTGAACCGGTTCCCGTTCTTTTCAATATTTTTTCTTGCGGCAATCAATGCCTGGATGCAATTTTTATAATTTCTTTGTTTCGCCGGCCATGAAACGATGATCTCATCTCCCACATATTGATAGATCCTGCCACCGTATTCAAGCAAGGCTGTTGAAATGTGGTAAATGAATTCGCGGATGAACCTGAAATAATGGATATTATCCATTTTTTCTGCAATGGGGGTTGAGTTTTTCAGATCGATGAACATAATGATAAGATACTCGTTTTTTGGTTTGAGATACTTACCAAAAAAGATAGCGAAAAATATTCCCGGTGAATACTTTTCTATGAATTCAATAATAATCTGCGTAAGAATAAAAAGAATGAACCATTCCGGCATTTTTTGTAAAAGCCATGTACCTTGAAAAGTGTGCGTGTAAAAACTATTTACAGCTATGGCAAAAGATTTTTTGTTAATTAACATAACAAACGTTATGTGAATTAAGAAATTTACCGCGAGCGCAGCTATTATCAGGATGAGAGTTTTTAAGAGGATATTTGTAAAAACTGAAGAATTTCGCAGCATATTTTTTAACAGGAACACAAGGGCATACCCCATACACAGGCTGATAAAAAAAACATTTACCTCCCGTAATAGAATGGTGAGAATTGTTTTGTTTGGGAACAATGCAGTTTTGTCAGGAGCTGTAGTCAATATCTGGAAAATAAAAAAAAACATATCGATGACCGCCCATGATACTGCAATCGAAAGGATCATTCTTATCCTGTATTGCCTGATTGAGGAAAAGCCACCTCCTATGGACCTTGGGAATTTCATGTATTCTGTTTAATATAGCTATAAATAGCTTGCCAGGCGCTTATCACAGCGACTCCATTTACGGTTGGCTTTTGTTGATTTCATAGTACTATCCGAAAAGACTACTATTTCATTATCATTTTTATCTGCGGGCCGTGTCTTCTTTAAATCTGCCGGGAACAGTGCACAAAATAAATAATCAAAACGATGATATTAAATTTTCAATGCAAGCAATTCAACACTGGCATTCTTTCCTTTTAATTCAATAGGGCCGAGAGCTTCGACCTGCCAATCTTTCAATTGAATCCTCTCCAAAAAATCTTTTGAAACGATATACTTCTGATTAAGTTCATTGCAGGCAGTTCTTATGCGGGCAACTGTATTCATCGTATCGCCACTCATCACCAGGTCTTTTTTAATGATACCAATTTCACCAATGAGAATGATGGCTTTTAAGAACATATTGATCCATAAGGAAGTTTTTCTGAAAAAATTTTTCATAAAAAAAACGAGGAAATATGCCATCATCATGCTCAGAAAAAAAACATTTATCTCACATAAAACAATAGTTTCGGTAGTATGCTTTTGAAATAGTGCATACTTTGTTGGAATAGGTTGTTCTGCAAGGCGAAGAGAATAAAAAAGTGAATCGATAATCGTCCATGAAACGGCTACTATAAGGATCATTCTTAAGTTGTACCTTTTAATTACAGAAAATCCTGATGATATCGGCCGGTTGGGTCTCATACCTTTAAAATAATTATTTATAGCATGATATTATCATGCCAGTTCATTTTACAAAGGAGAGGAATGAGGCGTTGTAATGACGGTAGTGCTTTCAGGATTTCTGGTGAATACGGCGATCGTGAAAGCAATTACTGAAATGACGATCCCGACCATAAAAATATTATAGGCAATGCGGAGAAGTTTATATTTTTTTGCCAGTACAACTCCTAAATGATATACGTCTTTGATCAGCGATCCATATAAATAATCCGGATCACGCATCATCATGCTCATACCCCAGCTATAATCCTCCAGTGTGGCTTTATAAAAATTTCCAAAGAATAATAAATTCACTTTTTTGTTGGTGATATCTTCCTTAGTGAACTGCCCGGATGTAATAGTAGGTCTCGTGGCAATAATGGAAAGAACAATTGTAACTACTGAAAACGCGAGAAAGATAATAGTAGGTGTAACAAGAAACGGACTTTCATCAAATTTGCGAAACAGTACAGATATGCTCACTGAGATGATGATTGCATTTACTGATATTAATATGTTCGCTTTCCTGTCAGCCATGTAACTTAACCTCAAATGATTGGAGGAGGCGGTTCGAAGCATGGTTTGAATGCCTTTTGAGAGAAGACTATTTGCTTGTTTATTTATTTTACCTTCATTTTCTTTTTCACTGCCGAAAAAACTGCTCTCTTCGCTCCCGATTGCATTTTCAGCAATTTTACGCCTTAAGTTCTCAATGTTTTCTTGTTTGCCTTTGCTTAAAAGATCGATACAATAAGAAGTATAGTATTTGTGATGCTCGAGGAACTCAAGAGTTTTTATATCCCATTCAATTTTGGATATCTCGTGATCCATAGTAACTTCTTTTCTTACCTGTTTATTCGTTTTCTTAAACTCTTTTGTTCCCAGGTGGTAGGTATCTGCATCGCAAACAATTTGCTGCAATAAATTAGCAGGTTTAATGGTCATTTTTGTTGCCATAATACATCCTGCAATAGTTTGGATCAATTCTGCATCAGGGAAATTGCTTTCCATGAATAGTTTCATTTGCTCCACACTTTTTTCTTCATGATTCTCGGGCGATGTAAAAAGATGGCCTGTATCGTGAAACCAGGCGGCGATATAAACAGCCATCTTTTCCTTTTCACTAAGTTTATAGTGAGCAGCAATTTCTTCAGCTCGTTTTACTATCTGTTGCGTATGTGCAAGGGAATGAAAAATCAGCTTCGATTTTTTATGAGTTTCGAATAAATTGATTACATGATCTTCAACCAGTTTATAAATATTGTTCGTCATATTCGTTTAATTTTAGAAAGTGAGGTTTAATTTTGTTCCTGCAGAAAAATTAAAAAGTCTTTCTTCTTCAGAAAAAGCAATTGTAGCAGAGATAAGTATCATTTTAAATGGAATAAAATAAAATCCACCACCATACGCATCATGCCATTTGTGGGATGATTCATTTTTTAACCAAACTCTTCCCACGTCATTAAACAAAACCAAACCAAAAGTTCCCGGGAATAAATAGGATTTTACATCCATTAGTTTTATTCTTGCTTCTATGCTGCTGTAAGCTACGGATGAACCTGAAAATCTTGTTTTGCGAAAGCCGCGTAAAAAATTATTTGCTCCCAGGTTTAATGCCTGGAAATATTCAAAATTCTTACTGAAAATATGACCGCCTCCGATGCGAGCAACCGCAATTAGATTTGCCGCTTCACTTATACTCGCATATACACTCATATCAGAAGTGAGTGTGCTGATATTGTTTGTATTTTTTGTAACACCTGCCATTGAAACAAACTCTGTATTCCATTGAACACCGCGGGTAGGAAAGAGTTCGTTGTTTAGATTATTAAAATTGACAGCCATCTTACCGCCGATATAGGTTTTTGGAGTGTATACACTTATTGAGTCGAGGCCAATCAAAGATGGCCTGGCTAAGATCTTCCCTTTATTATCTGAAATATCACTCCAATAGCGATAAGCCGTGGGTCCAATCATGATGTGAAGTCGTTCAAAAAACCGGCGCCGGAAAAGAAGTTCTGCCTGTGCATAATTATAACGGGTACGGTAGTAACTGATATTGTGCTGCGGATCAATTTTCGTTTTATTACCGAGCCCAAAAAAATTATTGAGAGTTGGATTTACATAATCAATATTCAATAATACATCGTTATCCCGTAAGAAATGATTGAATACTCCTGTATATTTGATTTGATAAGCCCCTTTATTCAGGGCGTATAAGCTCGTTAGCCGCTGATCAGTTGCATAAGGTAAATTTCTGAAACCAAATGTTCGCCGGGAAAAACCTAATCCGGCAAATAGGCCGTCTTCCACATTATAACCAAGGTTGATTCTCGGAAAACGATTGATATTATAGTTGAAACCTAAGATATTGTAATAGTTAACGGGGGGTTCGTTTGAAGATAAATTTCTTGTTCGATTTTTATGCTGGATAAAATTTTTTTCTGTTTTAAGATCATAAATATAATTTATGACATGACCTTTAATGTCAAAAGTATCATTTCCTTTGCCGCCAATCATACTAACCCTGATCCTTGATCTTGCCGTTGAATCTATTTCAAACTTGTCATCATCATTCAAACCATATAACCTTACATCTTTTGTAACGTGAGGATCAAATATCCGGTCATACATCACAAAACTTGTATCACTCTTTTTCTTTCTTGCATAAACCTGCACCCGCAATTTATTCCCGATGCCTGTTACTTTGAAATATTCCTTTTCATTGCTTCCGATGATATTTACTCTTTTTGAAATGAAGCGATAATATTTCAGTACAGGCTTTTGCAGATTATTTCTCCGGGTAATAAGCCTGCTCACGAGAAAAGAGCTATCTATTTTGAAAATGTTTGGCGGCAATCTTTTTACCGCTGTTTTTATCAGCGAATCTGTAAGTGTTTTTTGAAAATCAGCAATTTCATTTTTCCATTCATCCGCATCAAGATCAGTTAAAAAAAGCCGGTCAAAGTCTCTCGCTGACCAGGAAAGCCAGTTTATTTTTGGAAAATTATAATGAAAACCTCTGAGCATGGGTAACTGCCTGTTTGCTGCAAATGACAATATCAAACCGTTTGAACGGAAATAGGCCTGGTCCCTGTCTTTGGGAATTGGATAATAAAGTCTTCCCTTGCCCGTATCAATGGTTCCCCATTTCCACTGATCGAAGTGACGATCAAAATCCGCAATAAGAATGTCCAGTAACCTTGCCCGTAAAACCATTGGCTGATTCACACGATGATCGTTTTGTTCTATGAGTTTATCAAAAACTTTATTCGTGCTTTTCGTATCCTCGCCATAGCGGGAAGTATCTTTTTCTTCCAATGTGCAAACAGTATTTGCAAACATTGGCCGGTAGTAACCAAACGCCGGATCATCAGGAACAAAAAATAATTCCGGTGTGGCGGTTACAAGTCCAAGGGCTTCTGTAAAAGGCGGGATGGTAAGCGGAGCATAAGGATACGAAGCTGAAATAAAATCCTGTACTACGTCGGAGGCTAATGTGTTTCTAAATGCCTCGGGAATGGCATTAGCGGGATTTTTGTCGATGCTTCTTAATTTCCATTCCCTTCCTGTTGGATCGGAAAGAGTTAACGATTTTGTTTGTTTACCTCCTCCAAGACTTACAATCTTCAATCCTCCTTTTTCCTGGTGAATGTTAAATACTTTCATAGCTACAGGTGCAGACCATTCTTTACGATAGTTTGTACCTACCATTACTCTTTTTGCTAACCCGGCGCTGTCATATTTATCACTTGCTGAAATATTAATTGTGTCTTTATATTTAATTGTTTCCGGTCCAGTAATTTTTCTTTGAGATGAATCGGCAACCGACACTGGTATTTTTGAAAAATTTTGAATTACCGCTGAATATGCTTTTCGTGTCGAGTCGCTAACGGTATAAAAACTCACTCTTACATTTTTATTTGTAGAGATTTCCAAAACAGCAAATCCATTTTTGGAAGTGGTGAATTGTGTTTTTTTATTTGCAGAAACCCTGTTATGTTTTGAACCACCACCACTCACTATATAATTATAGCTACTATCTTTTATTAATTCCAAGACGTGCTCATGACCGGCAACAAAAAGAATATGAGGATATTTTTTTGCAACTTTTTCTATGTCGGTGATCATTTCAGCATACTGGGGATGCTTCAAATCCTGCGGACTTCCAAACACACTTCTTGCAATAGGATAGATAGAACCTAATCCCGGGAGTGGAATATAAAGTTTTGGATTGATATCAGTAAATGGAAAAATATGTTGCTTTAGTGTAAAATATCCGCCATGTGGACCGGTACTTTTAAAAGTATGATGGTCTGCCAGGATGATCAGCTTTTTTGAATTGCGGCTGAATATATCATCCAGTTGAGTAAGCACCTCATCCTTTGTTTTGCAATTACAATCAGATTCAATTCCGGGCTTATCATATGGATGAAGCCACCATTGCGAATCGAATATTACCAATGTTACATCAGGAGTTATTGAAACTTCGACAGGACCGGGACAGCCATTTTCAGGATAAAATTTTACATTTTTCTTTCCTAATTGGTCAACATATAATTGTTCACGAATTATTGTTTCCCACCCGTTACGTCCTCCATTTTCCCAATCATGATTGCCGGGAATCATATAAACCTTTGCCGGCGTATTATAGGCAATGGATAACTGGGTATCCAGAACACTTCTTGAAGCCATGTAATGGCTGTGCTCCTCATCCGGCAAACCTGCTTTGTATAAATTATCACCCAGAAAAAAAATAGTCGTATTGGCATTCAATGGAATGGTCTTCCTTATGGCAGTTACGACAGGATGACCCCCATTTGACAATTCTCCTGCATCTCCGATAAATACAATTCGTGCAGCAATAGTGTCTTTCTGCGCCTGCGCAGTTATAAAAGAAACAAAAAACAAAGACAGAGAGAAAAGAAATTTCATTACCTGTTTTTTGATTTATCGTACTTAAAGAAAAGTATATCTGCGGCTGTACCTTTCCCATTTGCCTCATTGGAAATAATAAGATCACCTTTGGGAGTAAATGTTATTCCTTCAGGTTGCCTGAATAAACCCGGATCTATTTTGTAGCATCTTTTTACAGAATGATCTTTGTCCAGGATCACCAAAGCTTTATTTACGGAGGCAAGAATATATAGCTCACCCGTCAAAGGATGAATAGCTGCTGCAGACGGTTTAAACCTGAGATTTTCTTCATTCAATTGATCATTTATTTCCGAGGTTTTAATTATAAAGGAGTTTGAAAAAGAATCAATTTGCGGATCAAAAGCCCAGGTACTGACTTCCGTTTTCTTATCATCCTTACAGTTCTTACAGATCAGGATCAATTGATGTAAACTACTGTCGTAAAATAATGTTTCAAATTCATTTTTTTCAGTGCCTGGCACTTTGAAAGATTCAAGTGTAATTGAATCGGGGGACGAGAATTTAAATTTTTCAATAATACCATTACTTTTTAAAACAAAAAAGGTACTGTCGATCCTTGCAAGGTCTTCATAATCGCCTCCCCTGGAAAATTTCCATCGTTCAATTTGCAAAGGATTTGTCAGATGTATCTTAAATAACCAACCTTTCTCATCCTGGATCGCAAAAATACTGCTGTCTTTCGGATAATAAATAACACCTGAAATTTCATCCAAAAGATGCGGTAGTGTGTAAACATAGGGTTTCTTGAAGTTATAACCCAAAGGGCTTGGATATGAAACAGTTTTTGCGCCGCATGCAAATAATGACGTTATGCTCAAAAAAATAAGATAAGAGAATACTTCAGAAAAACCCAAATGCCATAATTTTTGTTTCCATATCATATTTTCAAATCTTCTATTCGTAATGCTATAAGTTACACAAAAGTTTTGCCAAGCATTAGAAAAAACAGGAAGTCTCTGATGATGAAAGTACAATCCTTTTAAATTACTTGTACGTATAAAACGGTGGAGAAGTTTTTGTTTTGAGATCGAATGAATGAGCAATAAATTCCCTATAATGATTTGACGATAAGCAATCAATTATTGCTTTTTACTTTTACTTTGGTTTGGAAAAACTTACAAACTGGCTTAAGACCACATACTTCACAACGGGGGATCCTGGCAGTGCAGATATATCTTCCATGTAAAATAAGCCAGTGGTGCGCTTTATGTACATACTGTTGAGGTATATTGCTGATCAATTCTTTTTCTACAGCAAGTGGAGTTGAAGCCGCTCCGGAAACCAATCCTATTCGCTTACTCACACGAAAAACATGTGTATCTACTGCCATGTTGGGCTGCCGGTCAATAACCGAAGTGATTACATTCGCTGTTTTTCTTCCTACTCCCGGTAATTGAATTAATTCTTCGATAGTCATTGGAATTTTGCCATCAAATTTCTCAATGACTGCATTTGCCATCCCAATAAGATGTTTGGTTTTATTGTTTGGGTAAGAAATACTTTTGATAAACGGAAATAATTCCCCGAAGCTTGCCTTGCTCAAAGATCGTACATCCGGATATTTTTCAAAAATAGCAGGAGTGGTCATGTTTACTCTCCTGTCAGTACATTGAGCAGAGAGAATGACTGCAACTAATAATTGGTAAGGATCATCATAGATCAATTCTGTTTCAGCATCCGGGTTGTGTTTTTCAAAATATTCAATGACAAACTGGTAGCGTTGTTTGCGGGTCATCAAACAAAGGTAAATAGTGAGTGACAGGTTGTAAGTGGGAATAAAAAAAGCATCCGCCTAAGGCGGATGCAATGAGTTTGTTGAATAGCGATAAAAAAGTACAAGAGTGCGATCCTTCGACCTTGCTCAGGGTAAGCTCTGCAGGCGTGAAAAGATTTGCTGAAGCCGGAAACAATGAATTATTTCACCACTTCATTTTCTTTTTTTCTTGCATAATTTAAAACATTCAATACAATTCGGGTGCGGGGTGATTTTTTGATCCCGTCCAGTCTTTCTAAGGAAGTTTTTAATACCGCAAGTTTTTCACGCAGGGTCCAGTCCTGTTTTAAGGCATTTTCAATTGCGATTGTTTGTTTTGCTGAGGTTTCTTTATATAAATACAATAAAAGATCCTCAGGGGTCAAGTTAGCCATGTACAAGCGTTAATGTCCAATAATTGTGTTGTCCTTGTGAGAAATTGTGAAACGTCCAATATTATAAACGGCTATCAAACAGCCTTATTGTATAAAACTTATAAAAACGTAAAAATCAGTTTCTTTGACCTTCCGGGATGAGGAAAAGATCCTCATTATCACGTTTCATGTAGTACTTTTCCCTTGCATATTTTTCGAGGGTGGAGGGATTATTCTTTAGATTTTCCAGTTCGTTTTTTTCCTTATTGACCTGGTCAGTGTAATATTTTTTACTTTGTTGAAGATCCCTTAATTCCTGCCGATGGTGCCGCATAGTAAAAACATCTTTTTCATCAAAGAAAAGCATCCATACGGCGAATGTAGCAAAGGCTATAAAAAATTTGTTGCGCAGCCAGGCCGGAAGTTGGGTTAGTAATTTCATGATATTGATGTTGGATGGCTAAGGGCAGATGATAGTTGATTACCACTATCCCATTTATCACTCAACGGCCATCTTTATTTACCAAATTTAATATTTCCTTTTGGATACACAGCAGAAAATCCTAACAGCTCTTCGATGCGAAGCAACTGGTTATATTTTGCCATGCGATCAGTACGGCTTGCACTACCTGTTTTGATCTGTCCACAATTTAATGCGACTGCAAGATCAGCTATCGTCGTGTCTTCTGTTTCACCACTGCGATGGCTCATGATCGTATTGTAACTATTGTGCTGAGCCATTGTAACGGCATTGATCGTTTCAGTAACTGTTCCTATCTGATTTACCTTTACAAGAAGGGCATTGCCCACTCCTTTTTCAATTCCTTCCTGTAAACGGATTACATTTGTTACAAAAATATCATCACCTACCAACTGAATTTTGCTACCTAATTTATCAGTCAGTAATTTCCAGCCTTTCCAATCATCTTCAGCCATGCCATCTTCAAGAGATACAATGGGATAATTTTTTATCCAATTTGTCCAATAGTCAACCATTTTTTCGCTGCTTAATTTCTTACCATCTGATTTATGAAAATGATAAACTTTTTTAGCACTGTCATACATTTCACTGGCCGCAGGGTCCATAGCAATAGCCACTTGTGTGCCTGCTTTAAAACCTGCTGCATTGATAGCCGTCATCACGGTATCAATAGCTTCTTCATTGCTTTGAATATCCGGTGCAAAACCTCCTTCATCCCCGACATTTGTGCTATAACCTTTTTTCTTTAATACTGATTTCAGTGCATGGAAAACTTCAATTCCCCAACGCAAACCCTCGTTAAAAGTTTCAGCACCTACAGGCATTACCATAAATTCCTGGAAGTCTATTTTATTATCTGCATGTGCACCGCCATTTAAAATGTTCATCATAGGGATCGGCAGTGTTTTAGCGTTGGTGCCACCGATATAACGATACAAAGGAAGACCCGCTTCCTCTGCAGCAGCTTTTGCTGCCGCCATACTCACTGCCAGTATCGCGTTGGCTCCTAATTTTCCTTTGTTGGGTGTGCCATCCAGTTGAATCATCATTTGATCAATACCTGTCTGGTCTGCCACATCGCAACCCAGAAGTTTTGGAGCAATGGTTTCGTTTACATTATTCACCGCTTTCTGAACTCCTTTGCCACCAAATTTTTTTTTGTCTCCATCACGAAGTTCAACTGCTTCATGCACGCCAGTGCTTGCGCCGCTGGGAACGGCTGCACGGCCAAATGCACCTTCATCTGTTAATACATCAACTTCGACAGTAGGATTGCCACGGCTGTCTAATATCTGTCTTGCGAAAATTTCAGAAATATAACTCATGATTGATTGTGGTTTAGTTATGGTGTTATTCAATACTTTTCGTGAGACGTCAGTCGTGAGTTTATCTCACGGTTCACGTCTCACGGTCACTATTCTGTTTTTTGAGTAAGCGATCTGAATACTTCCTCCAGGCTTTGGTTTTCGCTTTGCAAAGAAACGATGTTGAGGTTATTCTGCAAGGAGATTTCGAGAATTTGTTTTCTTACCGCATCAGGATTTGAAGTCTGAAGTTTATAATTGTTTGTTTGTAGTTGCACAACTGATTCAACTTCATTGATTTTTTCGAGCAGCGATTTATCAATGGGCAGTTTAAATTCTACCAGCACTACATGTTTATTCTTATTCCTGTTTTGAAGATTGATTAATTTATCATCTGCAACAATTTCTCCTTTGTTAATAATGATTACCCGGTCACAAATAGCTTCTACTTCCTGTAAAATATGAGAGGAAAATAAAACAGTCTTATTTTTTCCCTGTTGTTTAATCACTTCTCTTATTTCAACAATTTGGTTGGGATCAAGTCCACTGGTAGGTTCGTCGAGGATCAACACCTCAGGATCATGTATCAATGCGGCAGCTAAACCCACTCTCTGCTTATAACCTTTTGAAAGCTGGCCTACTTTCTTTTTACTCTCGACAATTAATCCTGTTAATTGAATGACACTTTCGATTTTCGATTTTCGATTTTCGATTTTATGAATCTCCGAAATAAATCCCAAATACTCTCTCACATACATGTCATAATACAACGGGTTCGCTTCGGGCAAATACCCGATTTTCTTTTTTGTCGTGAGGGGGTTTTCAGAAACATTAACCCCCAAAACAAATGCAGCACCGCCTGTTTGATGAAGATAACCTGTGATTATTTTCATCGTAGTGGACTTGCCGGCACCATTGGGCCCGAGGAAGCCAACAATCTCACCTTTATTAACCTTGAAAGAAATATTGTTTATAGCTTTTTGCTCACCATAAACTTTGAGAAGATTTTTTACCTCGATGGACATAATAGAGGAGCGAATTTAGGTCATTTCATTGCACATTTATTTTACTGCCACTGCAATCTTCGAATCTGCAGTTCCATAATAAAGAAACCATTTGCCTTTATAGTTCACCAAACCCTCAGCAAAACAAACATGATTTACCTGACCGCTAATTTCATAAGGCTTATCAGGACTTATAAAATAATTATCCATTCGATCAATCACTTTGTAAGGATAATCTTTGTTCAATAAAATTTGTGAAACGGTATAAGTTCCTTCAGCCAGGCTGTTATCTCCTTTTGCCTGCACATTCCTGCTGTTATAAATTAATACAATTCCACTATCTGTTAACATAGCCGGTGGACCGGATTCTACAAGATCACTATCAAATTTTTTGTTGCGTGGTCTAAATACCACCCGGAGAGAATCATTTATATCCATAGCCGGCCCCCAATGAATAAGATCACCTGATAGAGCCAGAAATATATTGGTGTCTCCCCAATACATCCAGTATTTACCATTTATTTTTTCTGCAATTGCTTTTCCGTTTTT
>Ga0207106_1038_pt1 | contig 29409 bp, 21 predicted proteins | sample Alteio_BWMinHeat_78_FD_153535 | JGI IMG/M metagenome (GOLD analysis project Ga0207106, IMG submission 153535) | Enriched cells from forest soil in Barre Woods Harvard Forest LTER site, Petersham, Massachusetts, United States -... | ecosystem: Environmental > Terrestrial > Soil > Temperate forest >...
TCTATTCGTAAGAATAGTATTTTCATTGGAGCTGAAGAAATCCCTGTTGGCGATAATTATAAAGATGCATTGAATATGCTTATAAATAAAGCGGGATAAAGCCATCCCTTTTTCGTCGCAACAATTCAGGTGCTTGTCTCATTTCCCTCATACCTAATACATGTATAAATAGTTTTGCACTGCATTTATCGCGTTAATTATTAAAGCTCATTTATGAAAAAATTGTTATACTCCCTTGTTTGTATTTTTTCTTCTTCAATTCTTTTTGCCCAAATGCCGGGCATGGGTGGTGGAAAATCTATGCCCGCTATCGGAAGGATCTATGGCAAATTGATAGACAGTACCGGCAAAGCCATAGGGGATGCTTCTGTGATGCTGCTTCAAAATAAGTATGACAGTATTACCAAAAAAAATAAAGAAGTTTTATTAAAAGGAATGAGTACACAGGCAAATGGGGATTTCAATTTTGAAGAACTGCCTGTTTTCCGTCCGTTAATGTTGAAGATATCTTCACTGGGTCATAAACCTGTTGAGCAACCTGTTACCCTTCAGCCTAAAATGGATGCAAATACTTCTAAACCGGCCGGTGACCAAATACCTGATCTTTCTTCTATGGCTTCTGCCTTTGAAAAAGATCTTGGAAAGATTATTATGAAAACAGATTTGCGGGAATTAGGAAATGTAACCGTTACAACTACCAACAGCCGGTTACGAATGGATATTGACAAAAAAGTTTTTAATGTAGATCAGAATATTGTAAGTGCCGGCGGAACGGCTGTGGATGTAATGAAGAATGTTCCTTCGGTAAATGTAGATATTGATGGCAATGTTACATTGCGTAATGCAACACCACAAATCTATATTGACGGCCGTCCAACTACACTTACACTTGACCAGATCCCTGCTGACGCTATTGAAAGTGTGGAAGTGATCACAAATCCCTCAGCTAAGTATGATGCGTCAGGTGGCAATGCGGGTATTTTAAATATCATTCTCAAAAAAAATAAAAAGAGCGGGTACAACGGAAATGTTACCGCAGGTATTGATAAGCGGGGAGGTCTTAATGGCGGGGGAAGTTTTAATGTGCGTCAAAATAAAATAAACTTCACGGTAAGCACTTTCGGCAACCAGATGAAAAACCGCAATACCAACTCAACAGATATCAGGAGCTTGCTAACTTCTCCTAATTTATTGGTAAGCCAGGATGGCAATACTCGTAATAATGGTGCATTTCTTTTTGGTCGTGCCGGCCTTGATTATTTTGCTACTAACAGAACCACTTATTCTATAGGTGTTGTAAAAGTGCACGGTGCATTTAATCCAAATGATTTTCTGCAGACAGACAGTGCTTATGATGGCGGCTCATATATAAGCTACAGCGAAAGAAACGCCAGGACTCATCGTGAGTTTAACGCCTACGGATTCCAGGGTGGGTTTAAATATACTTCTCCAAAAAAAGGTGAAGAGCTGACAGCCGATGTAAATATGTTTTCAGGAAAAAATAACGGCAATGCTATGTACAATACAAATATTTTTTCTGCAAATGGAGGACTCAAAACAGGCAATATACAACAACAAATATTAAATGGCGGTACCAACAAGTTCATTACTATTCAAACTGATTATGTAACTCCATTTAAGGGAGCGGCAAAGCTGGAAGCCGGGTTGAGAGCACAATTACGTAACCTGAGCAATAGCCAGGAGAATTATTTTTATGATGTTTCCACAGACCAATTTGTATTGATCCCTTCTGCTACCAGTAATTATAAGAATAACGATAATGTATATGCCGCCTATGCTTCTTTTACCAACAGCATTAAAGACTTTGGATATAAAATAGGCTTGCGGGCTGAAAGTTCCAGTTACCAGGGAGAGCTAACCGATACTAAGAAAAAGTTCACGAACAATTACCCGATCAGTTTATTTCCCTCAGTATTCCTTAGTCAGAAATTAAAAAACAAGCAGGAGTTGCAATTAAGCTATACACGCCGGGTTAACCGTCCATTTTTCATGCAGGTAATTCCTTTTATTGATTCTACCAACCAATTGAACTGGAGCCGCGGCAATGCAGGATTAAAACCTGAATTTACCAATTCACTCGAAGCTTCTTATTCAAAAACATTCAAAGGAAACAATACTTTTTTAGCATCGGTATATTATAAAAGATCAACTAACCTGATCACCAGGTTCCTGGATACGATTACTATTGGCAATAGCCAGCATCCTATCAGCAGTTTTGTAAATGCTAATTCCGGCCGTTCCGAAGGAGCAGAACTTACGACGCAAAATACACTCACCAAATGGTGGGACATGAATGCGAATGTCAATATCTATAATTCAAAGATCAATACCGATAATATCACCGGTACCTCTCAGGATGCGTTATGGAGCTGGTTCGCCAAGATCAATAACAATTTCAAACTTCCAAAAAACTTCAAGCTGCAGTTATCCGGTACTTATCAATCAAAAACAAATTTGCCTGTTAACCAGGGTGGTGGTTTTGGTCCCGGCGGTGGAGGTCCTCCGGGCGGATCACAGAGTGCTGCCCAGGGATATATAAAATCCAATTATGGAATAGATGCAGCCCTTCAAAAAAGCTTCTTAAAAAAGAATGCGGCTTCGGTTACATTTAGTGTAAATGATATTTTTCGCACAAGAAAGTTTGATCAATATTCTGAAAGTGTTTTTTATATTCAAACCAATCACCGGCTAAACGATGTACCTATGATGCGGCTTACTTTTTCTTTCAAGTTTGGACAAATGGACATGTCGCTCTTCAAAAGAAAAAATATGAAAGGTGAATCTGAAGGTTCGCAGGGTGCTATGCAGGGAATGCAGCAATAAAAACAAACTATAAACAACAATTTTAAATCAAAATAACATGCGAAAGATTTCAATTGCAGTCATTTTATTTGCTACTGGGATCATTTTTCAATTTTGTTCTTCATCAAAAAAGACTGTGTCGGCAAAACCTGCTGCCATTTCTTATGAAACTACTATTAAGCCAGTGATCGAGGCAAACTGCGCCCCATGTCATATTGCGGGGAAAGGAGATAAAATATCGTTTGACAATTATGCACAGGCCAGCACTGTTGCTGACAATATAATTTCACGTATTCAAAAAAATCCAGACGAACGTGGATTCATGCCGGCCATGCATCCGAAACTTTCTGACTCGACCATTAATCTTTTTGTTCAATGGAAAAATTCCGGTTTGCTGGAAAAATAAAGTTGTTGATGGTTGGGTTAAACTCAGATATTTTTATTAGGGTATTCTAAAATATTGGTAAAGCCAGAAGGGCTTTAATTCGAATAACCATAAGCGTAGCTCATGGAAAGAAACTCCAATGAACTAATAACCCCGAAGGGCAATGTCATTAAGTTAAGGAACGGGTATTAAAAAGGATTGCAATGAATAGTTTTGAGGTGTCGAATCTTAAAACCGATTGCAATCCCATGATTGATACAAATGTAAAACTCATTCGAGAATTGAAGGAATTTGTTTCCTCAGTAGCCTGCGACAGTGAGCTACTGGATTATTTTCGTTATTCCCCGAACGATATTGTCCGCAGCAGGAAACTGCCATTTGAAAAGCTTGTACTTCTCATAGTGAAGCTTTGTAAAAAAACGCTGAGTGTTGAGATAGAAATTTTTTTTGCTGAATCAGGACAGGCTCAATCTTGTTCAGTCAGCGCATTTGTACAGCATGCTGGAACGTGTCCATCAAATTATTGTTTATGCGTTGCCAAAACATTTCATCTTTTGTTGTGTCTTTGTAAACGGATAATTTAAAACTTCTTCTCCTTTTTTAGGAATGATTTGAATTGTAGTATCATTCAATAATTCAAGTTTAAAAATAGTTGCGTCTGAACAAACAAATTTGAAAGTTGAATCAGTTTCTTTTGACCACTTGCCAGCTTTTATTGTCGGTTTGAAAGGACTTGTTGAATCAGCATAGCAATATATTTTCATTAAAAAACTGCTATCCTCATTAAGTCTTAATGCATATTTTATGGATTCGCACGTTGAACCTGTTACAAAATATGAGTAGAGTCCAAAAATATTTTTCGGAGCATCCTGTAAAGGTTTTTTTACTGTTTTGTTTTGTTCTGTGTTACACTCGATAAATTCCAAAATGAAAAAAAGAAGTAAAATATTTCTAGCAGGTTTTGTCATAAACTTAACGAGAGCGGCGAAGTCTTGGTGCATAACTATCAACTCATGAATTTACAAAACCTCTTTTCTCAAAACAAACCTGCTGAAAATCATTTACAAAACTTCTGAAAGATTTTCGAACTTGCTGCATAGAATTACAGAACGTACAACTGAGTGACACAACGAAAGTTAAATAGTAGTAATGTCGCCTGTTACATAATTAAAAAATAAAAATTCAAAATGAAAAATTTTCGCATCCTCTGCGGATTGTTGATGGCCATTGCACCTGTTTATGTTTGTATGGCTCAAAAGAAAACCATTGATCAAAAGATTGATTCAGTTTTAAAATTAATGACACTTGATGAGATGATAGGACAAATGAATCAATATAATGGTGATTTTGATGCAACAGGGCCGATAACGAAAGATGGTGATAAACAAAACCAGATTCGAAAAGGCATGCTGGGTTCGATGCTGAATGTGACCGGCGTGGAGCATACCCGGCAATTACAGGAAATGGCGATGGAATCAAGATTGAAAATTCCGTTGTTATTTGGACAAGATATCATTCATGGTTACAGAACAATTTTTCCAATTCCGTTGGCTGAAGCATCGAGTTGGGATACCGCAGCAATTCGACTTTCGGCAAGGATCGCTGCCACTGAGGCTGCTGCTGCGGGTGTGCACTGGACCTTTGCACCGATGGTTGATATTGCCCGTGATCCGCGATGGGGAAGAGTGATGGAAGGTGCCGGTGAAGATCCTTACCTGGGCTCGCTGGTCGCAGCGGCAAGAGTGAAGGGTTTCCAGGGTAAAGGTTTGGGGAATATGGATGCATTGATGGCTTGCGTCAAACATTTTGCTGCTTACGGTGCTGCTATCGGCGGTCGTGATTATAACTCCGTTGACATGAGTGAAAGAACATTATGGGAAATTTATTTGCCTCCTTTCAAGGCCGCTGTCGACGCAGGCGCCGCTACATTGATGAATTCATTCAACGACCTGAATGGAATACCTGCCACAGGAAATAAATATTTGCAAAGAGATATTCTGAAAGGCAAATGGAATTTCAAAGGTTTTGTGGTGAGTGACTGGGGTTCGATCGGTGAAATGATCAATCATGGTTATGCAAAGGATAATTATGAAGCGGCACTGGAAGCTGTGACTGCAGGCAGTGATATGGATATGGAAAGCCGTAGCTATATAAATAATCTATCTAAGCTGGTGAAAGATGGAAAAGTAAAAACAGAATTGATCGATGATGCGGTGAAAAGAATTCTGCGTAAGAAATTTGAGATGGGATTGTTTGACGATCCTTTTAAATTCTGTAATAAAGAAAGAGAACAACAGCAATGGAATAATGTGGAGAATTTAAAAGCTGAGAAAATTGTTGCTGAAAAAAGTATTGTGTTGTTAAAAAATCAAGATCATTTATTGCCATTAAGTAAACAAACAAAAACCATTGCTTTAATTGGTCCGTTCATAAAGGCAGTAAGAGACAATATTGGCTTCTGGTCATATAATTGGCCTGATGATACGGCACGAATTGTTACTGTATGGCAGGGAATACAAAATAAAGTCGGTGCAAATGCAAAGTTGTTGTACGCCAAAGGCTGCGGGATCAACGATAGTTCGCAGGCAGGATTTGCAGAAGCCATTGAAATTGCAAAGCAAGCGGATGTTGTAATCATCAATGTAGGAGAAGCCAGTGACTGGAGCGGTGAAGCAAAGAGCCGGAGCAATCTTCATTTGCCCGGCATGCAGGAGGAATTGGTGAAAGCAATTTATGTAACGGGTAAACCGGTGATTGTAATGATCAATGCGGGGAGGCCATTAATATTTAATTGGACAGCAGATCATGTTCCTGCCATTTTATATACCTGGTGGCTCGGAACAGAAGCAGGCGACGCGATTGCAGATGTTTTGTTTGGTGATTATAACCCTTCTGCAAAATTGCCAATAAGTTTTCCAAAAGCAGAAGGACAAATTCCGATTTATTACAATCACTACAGTACAGGGCGCCCGGCGACAAATGATAGCGACAGGTTTTACAGGTCGGCGTACATCGATCTGTCTATTTATCCAAAATTTCCTTTTGGTTTTGGATTGAGTTATACAAATTTTAATTATAGCGATATTAAGTTAAGCAGTTCAACAATGAAAGTTAATCAACCTATAAAGGCAATGGTTACTGTAACAAATACAGGCAACTATGATGGGGAAGAGACTGTTCAATTTTATATACAGGATCTTGTTGGCTCGGTAGTAAGACCTGTAAAAGAGCTGAAAGGTTTTCAAAAAATATTTTTAGGGAAAGGAGAAAGCAAACAGGTAAGCTTTACGATTGACACGGATAAACTTAAATTTTACAACTCCGGATTGAAATATATATACGAGCCGGGAGATTTTAAGGTTTATATCGGTGGTAATTCACAGGATGTAAAAGAGGCGAGCTTTAAACTTCAGTGATATTATCAATACAGGCAATATTTTTGATTAGATGAGGATGGGAAATGATACGGGATGAAAAAACTTTTTCGGGAAGTCATTGTTGAAATTGAATTAAAGACGATTTTGGTTGCATTATTGTTTTTGATCTGCCTTTTTGTGTTTGGTTATTTAGCACATGAAATAGTGGGGGAAAACGAAACTGCATTTGATGATAAGGTCTTTCATTTTTTTGCCGGGTTCGGCACCCCTGGCTTTATCAGGATCAACAGGATCGTTACTTTTTTTGGATCTTCTTATTTTTCCATTCCAGCGTACATTATTTTACTGATCATTTTATTTATTAGTGGCAGGAGAACTGATGGTATAAACATAGCTATCGTTGCTATTACCAGTACAGCATTGATGTTTGGATTAAAAGAATATTTCCATCGCAAAAGACCTGATCTGCCCATAATACGTTCACTTCATAACTATAGTTTTCCAAGCGGCCATGCTTTGAGTTCATTTATTTTCTGTAGTGTTCTGATTTATCTTCTTTGGAAGGGAGGTTTGAATAACAGCTGGAAATGGGTGCTGTCGGTATTGCTGATCTTATTTTCTATTTGCATTGGCATTAGTCGAATTGTGTTGCGTTACCATTATCCTACTGATGTAATTGCGGGCTTTTGCCTGGCCCTTGCCTGGGTTATTTTTTCATTGTGGTTAGAAAAGAAGCTAACACCACGAAGGGTGGAACTGCAACTCGATTCCCGATCTGTTTCCTAAGTTTTTTCCTTTAGTTTTGCTGCATTGGCCTCGTAGTACAATGGATAGTATAAGAGCCTCCGAAGCTCCAGATGCAGGTTCGATTCCCGCCGAGGCTACCAAACCTACTGAAGTTAATAAAGTAGAACCGGCGCTACTCTCCAGCATTTTCAATTCTTGGAGCTTTTAATTATTTTTACAGTAAATGTTACCGGATGATACCCGAAGTAAAATTAAAAATATCACTGCAGGAATTGTCATCGAAGGGAGCCAGGATAATTGCACAACAATCAGGAATCTCCTATGCGCAAGCTTTGCGACAAGTACGACGGTTAAGAAGGACTTCGAAGGTAAATCAGTCATTAAAGAAAAACAGGCGAACCTTTTAGTGTCGTATAGCAACGAAAAGAATTTATGGGTTACTGATCTTCCGGGTCAAGACAGATATTTAACCAGAGGTGGAGAGGCTCGTGTGTATTTCGATGATGACAACAAAAATGTAATCAAACTTAATAATGCAGTGTACTATGCTACTTGGCTTGAGTTTTTTAACAGTATTCTGCTGCATAATTTCATTTTTCAGAACACTGCTTACATTCTTCTTGGTTTTGCAAAAGAAACGATATTTTATATGCTGTTTTAAAACAACCTTTCATTATTTCAGATGCACAGGTTGAACTGGAGGATATAAAAAAGTTTCTCGTCTTTAATGATTTTGAGAACAGTAAAAGAAACGACTATATTCATAAAGAGTTAGGCTTGATCCTCGAGGATATGCACGACGAAAACGTGCTCGTGAATTCTGATACTTTGTTTTTCATTGATACTGTATTTTATACAGTAGCTTCTTTACCCATTTAGAAATCCAACGTATTATCTGTAAAATGCATCTCGCAGGGAAGTCAAGTCTTCTACCAAAAAGTTCGAACTTCGGCCTGTTAGGGCTACAGCGCCCAGTCATCACCAAATCGATTTTGAAAATGACTAAAGGCGAGAAAAAATTTAATAAATGCAAAAGAAAAAAAATACAGACAAAGCAGTATTCAATGCAGCCTCGCTATTTTTTTTAATCATTGCTGTTACATTAATTGCTATTGGCGTTTATTTAAATCTTAATAACCGATTTGCTGTTGACATATCTCAACCCGGAAGATATGGTCAAGGCGGAGGTACTCTTGAAAAAATCCCTGGACTGTATGTGATAGGACTTGGAATACTTTTCGCATGTTTTTCCATCATTGACCTAATTCGTTATTTGAGGGCACGTTTATAAATTTTCGAAGCGTCACTAACTTTACGCCAGTTGAAAAATGAAAGAGGGATTTTTGATTTAATTTCGAACTGTGCCCATCTCGATTACAGTATCTAAAAAATAAATACTTATGCCAGACATTCTACATAAAGTTGGAATTAAATCAACGCCTATTGATGAGGTTTATAAAGCACTTACTACATGCCAGGGACTGGCCGGATGGTGGACGACCAACACGCACGGTGAACCGAACAAGGTTGGAGGAATAGTCCGATTCCGCTTTGACGCAGGCGGATTTGACATGCAGGTTATAGAACTTCAACCACCAGGCTACGTGCTCTGGAAGGTGGTTGATGGCCCGGAGGAGTGGATAGGGACCAGAATAAGTTGGGAGCTTAAACAAGACGGCGAATATATTATTGTGCTCATGAAGCACATGGACTGGAAAGAGCCTGTTGAATTTATGCATCACTGCAGTACCAAATGGGCGATATTCCTGATGAGCATGAAGTCGCTTCTCGAAACCGGAAAAGGCGCACCCAGTCCAAATGACGTCAAGATCGACAACTGGAATTAAAGACGCATCGGGCAGGGTCGGTGAGCTGTAGCAAAGATTGGCTTTTCATTGTGAGTAACTATTTACGCCAGTTAAATCTTCAACCAAAAAGTTCGAACTCCGGCCTTTTAGAGATACACTTCAAAAAAATTCAGCCACAGATAACACAGATTTTCACAGATAGTGTTTTAAGATTTAGAACATCTGTATACATTCGTACCATCCGTGGGAAAAAATGAACTCGCATTATTTGGTCAACTAAGGTTTAATGAAATAAACCTTTCAAGATAAGCCCTGTTATTGCCGCAATAAGAATGATAAAAGGTTCCTGTACTTTTTTAAATCGCAATAATATTAAAGCCGCTGAAATTGCAATTATAATTGAAATACTGTCTGTAAACTGTCTTTTAGCCAATACAATTACTGCTCCGGCAATAGCGCCAATGGCGGCGACTGTTACACCGTCAATAAAATTTTTTAAACCTCGCCTCTTGCCATATTTTTTAAAGTATGGTGCGGGAATAACGGTAAATAAATAGCAGGGAAGAAATGTTGCAAACGCAGCTACACAGGCACCCGGAAGCCCCGCAATCAAATAACCAATAAAACCAACCGTAATGACAACCGGCCCTGGTGTGATCATTGCAACGGCTACTGCATCCAAAAATTGGTGATCATTCAGCCAATGATTTTCTTTTACCAGGCCACCATATAAAAAAGGAACAATAGCCAATCCGCTTCCAAAAACAAGCGTCCCTGCTTTAAGAAAAAATAAGGCGATTTGAAAAAGTTTTTCATTGAAAGGGATTTGACCGGTGATTTGTAAAATATAGGGTGCAAAGAAAATCGAATTTGAAGTTTTAATAAATAACGTTGGCGTTTTAATGATAATTGTTTTAAACTTATGTTCGTGTCGATTTGATCCTGTATGATCTCTTTTAACTCCTTAGCCCAAAGTGGAATTTTCTTCGATCGTTTTTGTTTCAAAAATTTTTCAAAAACGTCGACCAGCAATTGTTCGTTTGGATTTTGCCTGTGTTTTTCATTTTTATGATATTTTGCCCAGCTATACAACGCATCATAAACCATCATTCCTTTCCTAAGCATTTCATGATCTGTTTTGCAATTGTGTGCAAGTCCTGCAGAGAGGGCCCATAATCCCGAAGCCTGCGCAGCAAGATCGTGTCTCTCCGTGTCAGCACCTCTCACGATCATCGCAAGTGTTTGTAACGCAGGATCGGTTAAGCTGTGTTTTTTTAAAAAATAGTCGAAAGTACATTCGTCTTTATAATGAGTGTATTCAACTTCGGGCACATCAAAAGGAATAGCATTTAAACTTTTGGCTTTTGCGTTTACTTCATCGAAAGCTACATATATGATCTCTGCGTCCTTATCAATAAATCTTTTGATCAGCCAGGGACAGGCAATGCGATCAATTTTTGGTCTTTCTCTTGTAATCCATTTCATTGCTTACTCATTGATATTAAAAATCTGTAGTTGTGCAACCCTGCCACCACCTGCTCTCTCAGCGAGAACAAATATTTTCATTGAAGGAATAAGCAACGAGGTCCTTGCACCATCACGTGTAAGAATATTTGCCACATGCTTTATACTCAGGTTTTCAAAAAGGTAAATATCGATAGCGCCACTGCCCCCGCTGGCATATATTTTTTTAGTCCTGCTATTGTAATACAGATCATCTGTATCGCCGGTCAGATCAGCCGTTGCAATTGTTTTTCCTGTCGATTCATTTATGGCAACTAATTTTGCAGGATGCCTGTATCCAATAAAAATGATATGATTTGATTTATCAATCGCCATGGGAAAATTAGCGCTGTATTCGGTCTTCCATTTTGAGACCACTGTTAAACTTTCCAGGTCAATTACTTCAATTTGACCAGCATCGGGAACATTTACAAATAATTTTTTTAGTTCTTTGTCTATTTGAAACCCTTCCGGGTGGGCAGATAATTTTACATCTGCTGCCTGCTGGTGTTTTATTGCGTCGATGACGGCTATACCTCCGCTGCCATAGCCGACATAAATTTTTTTATCAATTGAATCATAACGAACATCATCAGCATCGGAACCAGGATTGATCGTGGCTGTATTTTGAAGTGTTTCCTCGTTATAAAATTTGCAATCACCATTTCCACCATTCGCCACCATGATTTCGTTTGTCTGGGAAACAAAACCAACACCCTGTGGTTCATCAAGTCCTTTGATGGAATGTAATAGTTTTCCATTCTTGATGTCTACAATTTCAAGAGAATTATTTCCCAATGCAGACATGTAAACAACCTGTTCTTTGAGATTTACGTCCATATGGTCAATTCTCCCTTTTACGCCTGGTAGCAAAATGCTTTGTTTCAATGTTAATTGTTCAGCTCCGAATGGTTTTTGACCCTGGCATGCAGATAAAAAAATGCAAATGGGAAGTAAGGAGAAAAGAATTTTTGACTTTTCCATTATGAAAAGTTATACCATAATAGCTAAACTTAGAAAACAGATCACTGTATTTTGTCAGACAATATTTATATAGAACTATTTTAAAGAAAATAGGTTTGCCAATCTATTTAGATCATCCATAAAAAATTTCGGGATTTGTATATCTTAGGCTGGGGCTGAAAAAAAATTCAGCTCGAATGACACAGATTTTTACAGGATGGTTTTTAAGATTTTAAAAATCTGTGTACATCCGTGTAATCTGTGGCAAAAAATAAATTCTGTATTATTTAGTCAACAATAGTGAGTTTAAATTCCCGGGTATAAAGTTCGCACTCTCCTCCCGGGCTACATTAAACATCAGGATTTAAGAATTATAGTTCTTCCATTTTTAGAGCGTCAGCGCCATTCAACCTGTCGCTTTTCATAGTATCACCGAAAGTATTGCGTATTCTCTTTTTTATCGCTTAACGGTTTAATTACAGGAACTCCATCACGAATCAAAACCCTCTCACCTTCCTTTGCATCAGGTAGCATTGTTAAAGAAATATTTTTAAACACACCGTTTACACAAATTTTCCCTATACGCTGACCTTCTTCACTGAAAATTTTAATGATATCCGCATAAAATATATTCATCAGCTGACCTGCAGAAATTCCTTCATCATTTGTCGGGATCCGTTGATGCCAGTAGGGTTGAAATCCTTCTTTCCGTAAACACAATACTGTTCGTTCGGTTAAATATTTATTTTGAAAACAATCTCCGGTCAATACAACCCTTTGCTCATTTATTTTATCGGCCATCTTTACAATGATCTCGGCAAGCGTATTGTGAAATTTTACAGCAATATACCCTTCATTGACCTTTTTACTGACATCATTGATGATTGCAAGTATCATCGGTTGCCAGTTGATCACGTGCGGTCTTTCAATTCCTATCTCGAAGGGATAAAAATTTTTTGACCTCTTGTTAATTGCAAATTCTAATTCTCTTGCCGCCTGGCTTTGAAAGGTTGCTACCTGGCGCAGGCCTATGAGCGAAGAAACAGCATCAAATAATTTTCCAATACCACAGGCAACCTGCGAAGGATTCTTTTTCTTCAATATTTCTTTAATAGCAGATAATTCTTCTGAGGAAAAACTTTGAATTGATATTAGATCTTTTTTCTCAAAAACTGTTTCGCCAAAAATTTCATACAAAATTCCTAAGGCAGATCGCCGGGGTTGCCTGGCAATTTCTTCGCCTCCGGGCAAATGAAATTCACGAAAATGACCAACGCGTTCAAAACCATCCAGCTTTGTCAGTAAAAATTCACTTCCTCCTATAGCGCCATTAGTTCCATAGCCGGTCCCGTCCCATGATACGCCAAGCACCTGTCCTTCCAATTCGTTATCAAGCATACAGGATAATACATGTGCATAATGGTGTTGTACAGGTATAACATCATTACCTAATTCATTTGCATACTTCCTGGATAAAAATTTTGGATCAAGGTCACAGATCAGTTTTTCCGGTTCAACTTTATACAGGTTCCTGATATCATTGATACCTTTTTTAAAATCAAAGTAAGTTCGTTCGGTTTCAAGATCACCTGTGAACTGACTCATGAAAATTTCTTTGTCGGTTCTTATCGCAAGAATATTTTTTGAATGAGTGCCTGTTGCAAGCATTGGGGGAGCAGGATTATTTATATGGATCGGGAGAGCATTATATGCCTTTGCCCTGTGTAGTATTTGTTCTCTTCCTGACACCATTCTTACCACTGAATCGTCAACGGGTCTTGCAACGGGAAGGTTATGCACCAGGAAAAGATCCGCAACGTTTTGTAAATGTTTTATGGCTTCAAATTCATCAATACATATCGGCTCACTACCGAGATTACCACCTGATAGAGCTACAGGAATATTTAATTCATTCATCAGCAAATGCTGCAGAGATGTGGAAGGAAGCATGATTCCCAGGTAAGGATTTCCGGGAGCAATATTTTCCGCGATTAATTTATTCCCCCTTTTTCTTTCAAGCAAAACGATCGGGGCGGCCGGAGACAACAATAACCTCTTTTCAGGCAGGGAAACGTAAAATTGTTTTTTTACCATCTGCAGCGAAGGATACATTAGTGCAAATGGTTTTTCGGTTTTTTGTTTTCTTGTTCTCAATTTACCAACCGCAATCTCATTGCGGGCATTTGCCAAAAATTTGAAGCCTCCAAGATCTTTGAAAGCGATAATTTCTCCATTAAGAATTGCTTCTGCGGCTTGTGCTATTGCATTATTATACGCTGAAAGCACTTCGCCTTTTGCATTCCACAGCTCCATGTGAGGCCCGCAGATAGGGCAACTATTAACCTGGTCATGAAACCTTTTATCGTTAGGATTGTCATATTCTCTGTGACAATTGGGACACATTTGAAAAGCTTTCATCGAAGTATTCATACGGTCGTAAGGAATATCGTTTATGATTGAAAAACGCGGACCGCAATGTATGCAATGAGTGAAAGGATAGCGATAACGCCTGTTATGCAGATCAAACAACTCCTTTAAACAATCATTACATATCCCAATATCAGGTGATAATGCCTCGGTTTTCCTTCCTGTATTTTCGCTATGAAGAATTTTGAATTCCTTGTAATCCTTAGCATCGTGCACGCTATAATCTAAACTATAGATGGCTGCAAAAGTAGGTTTTTCCATTTGTAAACGATACAAAAACTGTTTAAGCCTTTTGTCTTTTCCCTCTATTTCGATTGTAACCGAAGCGGAAGAGTTCTGTACAAAACCAGTAAGTCTTAATTCTTTAGCCAGGCGATAGATGAAAGCCCTGAAACCAACATCTTGTAATGCACCTGTTACGCGAATTTTAAAAAGTTCGGTCATAGCTGATCTTTAATTACCAACTGAAATCAATCCCTGTGTCGTTGATAATATGTAAAATGACTACCGGTATTTATTTTAAGCATAATTTATTGAGGATAGTAAGTAGACAGATTCTTCGACAAATTCTATAATCAATCAACATTGGTTCATTGATTGCAAAACTGAGACCAAAAGCGAATAATTGAATAGCTGAAGTTAACCTTTTTTTGTTTAATGATAAGCGTTTTCCATTGTAGAGCATTTTCTACATCTTTAAAAAGCAAATAAATAATATAAGGCTGCCCGGTTTTTTGAATAATTGAGGCCTGTTATTTGCAATTTCAGTAAACAATTAAAGTAAGAATGCAGGAAGAAAGGATCGCTCCGAAATATCCCATCGGAATAAGAGTTGCCCGGGTTGTGTTGAAAACAATTGCGCTTATTCTCCTTTTTGTTCTTTTAGTTTTCATTTTGCTCCTTACCCCACCTGTTCAAAGGTTTTTAACAGTAAGAGTTCAGCATTATCTTGAAAATAAATTACACACAAAAGTTTTAATCGAAAAAATTTCATTTGGTCTTTCCGGTAAAATAGGTCTGCATAATATTTATATAGAAGATAAATCAAAAGATACGTTGGTTTCAGGCGGATCGATCAGGGCTCATTTGAATTTTTTAAAATTACTTTCAAATGAAGTACGTGTAAAAGACCTGGAAATACAGGATGTAACTGCGAAAATAAAAAGAGTATTGCCTGATACGGTCTATAATTTTCAATTCATCATCGATGCGTTTACTTCTCAAAATTCCAAAACACCCGGTACATCTTCCCCGGCTCCCATGAAACTGGATATTGATGACGTTTCTTTAAAAAATATAAATCTTACCTATACGGATGCGATCGCGGGCAGTGATATGTTTGCACATATCGGTGAATTTGCTGCACATATTGATACGATTGACCCTTACTCTCAACACTTTGTTATTCCTACGATCGTTCTCAGGAATTCAAATGCCAGGATGAAACAGTCGAAGCCATTGGTTGAGCCCAGGCCTTTGGAAGAACATGTTGCTGCCGCAACAACGCCTTCGTCCATGAATTTTCAATTAGGCCTGATCGATCTCGAAAAAATAAATGTGGACTATGCAAATGATGTGTCTGCATTATATACGACCGCAAACATTGGAAAATTTGTTACAAAAGAAAAGTCGCTTGATCTTCAAAATAATAAAATCGTACTGGATGAAATCACTTTAAATAATTCAAAGATCATTGCAAGACTCGGGAAAACACAGCAGGCAAAAGTCGTAAAGAAGGAAGTAAATAAAGAAGCAGTGGCGCAAAAACAGGCGGGATGGAATATTGTCGTTAACCGTTTTAATCTTGATAATAATTCCATTCAATTTGATGACGATAATAGGCCTGCACAATTGCAGGGAATGGATTATGCTCATATATCTGCCGGCAATCTTACCCTGGTGGCAGAAAATTTTGTTATGAATCCTGATTCTATTGCGGTAAGTGTAAAAAAAGGATCAGTTGATGAAAAAAGTGGTTTGAAAATAGAACAGTTGCAAGGTGATATTTTGTATGCAAATAATCAATCCTACCTGCGCAACTTATACATAAAAACCCCGGGTACCGAAATAAAAAAAGCCATTGTATTAAATTATCCATCTTTAGATGCATTGACAAAACATGTTGGCCAGGTTAATGTGCAGGTTGACCTGGCGCAAAGTAAAGTGCAGGTAAAAGATGTTTTGTTATTTGCGCCACAGCTCCGCTCAAATCCGGCTTTGCATAACCCGGATAATGTATGGAAGTTAAATCTTGTAGGTAGTGGAACAATGAATCAATTCGATTTTCAATCTCTTCAATTTGCGGGGTTGAGCAATACGCAGGTTGATGCGCATGGCTCTTTAACAGGACTCGCCGATCCCAAAAAAGCCGGTGGCAATTTTGTCATCAATCGTTTTCATACCAATCAAAATGATATTGCTTTATTTACCGGCAGCAAATTGTCGAATGCTCAAATAGATCTGCCCCAGGATTTTACTATCAGTGGAAATATAAATGGAAGTGCAGGAATTTTAAATGCGAAGTTGAATGTCTTTACTTCGGATGGTTCTATTGCAATAAATGGAAAATTCGGAAACCTGGGTGATCCGGCAACTACTACATATAATGGTGTGATCAGTACCAACAGTCTCCAGGTTGGTAAAATTTTAAAACAACCGGGTACTGGTCCTTTATCGGCAACTATTACTGTGAATGGAAAAGGAATTACACCCAATACTATCATCACAAAATTTTCTGCAAACATTCCCAGTGCAGGATATGATCAATATCAATATAAAAATATAGCGCTATCCGGTTCGCTCAATAAAAAAAATTTTGAAGCAAAGGCCCGCATTAAAGATCCAAATGCCGACGCCAATTTTCTTGTAAGCGGAAATTTTTCTGACCATCCGGCTTTCAGTATCAACGGAATGATCGATAGTATAAAAGCTCAGCCTTTGCATTTAACCACTGAACCTTTGATTGTGCGTGGAAAAATTCAAGGAACTGCATCTGATATTACCTCTGACAATATCACCGCAAATATTCTTGTTACACAGGCACTATTTGTTTCGGGCTCCAGCAGGTTGCCTCTTGATACTATTCAACTTTTATCGGGGCGAAGCGACACCGTAAATTATATCAATTTAAAAAGCTCAATTGCCACCGCAAGTATAACCAGGCAGTACCGGCTTGCTGATCTGGGCAGTATCATTCAAAATACTATACAACCATATTTCAATACAGCCGGAGCATCACAACAAGCCAGGGTACATCCTTACAATTTCAACTTTGCCGCTGATGTTACATATGATCCTGTTTTATCGGCATTTATTCCGGGATTAACTGAAATGAAAACATTGCATGCGGTCGGTAATTTTTCATCAAATAAGGGCATGAATGCAGAGCTGTCAATTCCTTCGATCGTTTACCAGGGAAATAATATAAATGACCTGAGTGTTAAAGCCAATACTTCCTCAAATGGTTTACAAATAATAGGAGGTATTGGCCATTTAAAAAGCGGGAATTCATTTGATGTTTACAATACGAGATTGAATGCAGTAGCCTTAAATAATAATATCGATTTTAGTTTGGGAGTTGATGATGCAAACTCAAAAAATAAATATTTTCTTGCCGGACTTGTTTCGCAACCATCAGCCGGTACCTATACTATTCAATTAAAGCCGGATAGTTTATTACTTAATTATCAAAAGTGGACAGTTACACCGAATAATCTTATTACTATATCGCCTGATAACATTTCGGCAAATAATTTTGTTTTGCAAAGCGGCGATCAGCGGCTCAGTATTAATAGCCCTGCCGATCGGGGACAACAACTTCTTGTAATTGATTTTTCAAACTTCAGGCTGGCAACTATCACTGGTTTTGTAAAAGCAGATTCTGTTTTAGCAGATGGATTAATAAACGGAAATGTGAGACTTAGTAATTTTTTAAAACAACCCAATTTTACAAGCGATCTTACTATTAATGATCTCAGTCTAAGAAATGATACTGTCGGAAACCTTGCTGTCCATGCTACTACGTCCGGTCTGGACCGTTACAATATTGAAACGACCATTACCGGGAAGGGAAACGACATCGCTCTCAATGGTTGGATCGCCATGGTTGGAAATGATGTCAATTTAAATCTTGATCTCAATGTGCGTGCCCTGCAATTGCAAACTATGGAAGGTGCAATGGCAGGTGTGATCAGGAATGCGTCGGGTGCAATAAATGGAAATGTTTCTATTCGTGGGAGCATGAACCAGCCGGCAGTGCAGGGAAGTTTAAATTTCGATAAGTCAAGTTTTGTTTTGGTAATGCTCGGCAGCAAATTCTACTTGGATAATCAAAAATTATCGGTGACAAATGATGGATTGACATTTAACGATTTTACTGTAAAAGATTCATCAGGAAACGCACTTGCGCTGAATGGGAACATTCTAACTAACAACTTTGTCAATTATCAGTTCAATTTAAAATTAACTGCAAGGAATTTTCAATTGTTGAACTCGACGAAAGAAGACAATCCTGTTTATTACGGAAAAATGAACATCAGTTCTGATCTTGTTGTAACAGGAACTGAAGTGAAGCCGTCCGTGGATGGAAGGATTACAGTGAATGATGGTACGGTATTAACCTTTGTTGTTCCCCAGCCGGAACAAGGTGTTGAAGAAAGAGATGGCATTGTTGAATTTGTCGATATGCGAACTCCGGCAAACGATACGTTATTTAAAAAATATGATTCATTGAACAAAACGAAAGTGTTGGGAATGGATATTGCGATAAATATCGAGATAAAAAGAGAAGCCATATTTAATATAATTGTTGATGCAGCTAATGGAGATTTTTTAAATGCGCAGGGTGAGGCTCAGCTGACAGCAGGTATTGATCCAAGCGGAAAGATCACACTTACCGGAAACTATACTCTTGAGCAGGGTGCTTATCAATTATCATTTAATTTTTTGCAAAGAAAGTTTGAAATAACAAAAGGAAGCACGATTACCTGGACAGGCGAACCTACATCGGGAAAGCTAAACGTTTCAGCGGTGTATGTAGCTAATACAGCGCCGATTGATCTTGTCCAGGATCAGATTGAAAGTTCGTCTGCTGCTATCAGGAATACTTATATTCAAAAACTTCCTTTCGAGTTGCATTTGAATTTGACCGGGGAATTAATGAAACCGGTTGTTGCTTTTGATATTGTCCTGCCTGAGAATAAGAGTTATGGAGTATCTAATGATATCGTCACAACAGTTCAATACAAATTGGCTCAGTTGCGGGATGACCAGGGTGAAACAAACAAGCAAGTCTTTTCTTTATTATTGTTAAATCGATTTGTAGGACAAAATCCATTCAGTTCAGCAGGGAGCGGTTTTAATGCCGGCACCTATGTAAGGGAAAGTGCCAGTAAACTTTTAACGGAACAGCTCAATCAACTGGCAGCAGGCCTGATCAATGGTGTGGATGTGAATTTTGATGTTGCCTCTACGGAAGATTATACTACCGGTTCTATGAAAAACCGGACCGATCTGAATTTGAATGTAAGCAAGCGGCTGCTAAGTGACCGTTTAAAAATTTCTGTTGGGAGCAATTTTGAACTGGAAGGACCCCAGAACAGTGATCAGCAAAGTAATAATATCGCAGGCAACCTGGCAGTAGATTATCAGCTTAGCAGGGATGGAAGATACCTTATTCGTTTTTTCAGGAAAAATGATTATGAAGGAGTAGTTGACGGATATGTAATCGAAAATGGTGTATCCTTTATTATTTCTGTCGATTATAATCGTTTTACAGAACTATTGCACAGTCGAAAGCAAAGAGTAACTGGTATTGATAATAAGCAAAAAGTATCGGTACGATGAGAGGGGTTTTATTTTTTTATTTGATAGCATCAGTTTGGATCTGGACAGGTTGCAGCAGCACAAGATCGGTTCCTGCAGACGACAAATTATATACCGGGACAACTGTTTCCGTTAATGGTGTATCAAATGCAAGAGCAAGAAAAACATTGAGGAGTGATCTGAATGACCTCACTACACCGAAACCAAACACTAAGTTTTTAGGGATACGGTTTCAACTTGGTTTTTATAACTTGTTTTATAAGGCAAAACCAAAATCTCTTTTTGGAAGAATAAGAGATAAGTCAGGCCAGCCACCTGTATTAGCCAGTCAACTTGATCTTCAAAAGAATGTTCAGTTACTTCAAAACTATTCACAGAATAAAGGATATTTCCGTGTTGCGGTAACCGGTGATTCTGTTGCAAAAAGGAAAACTGTAAAGGCCGCATACAAAGTAGAAGCCGGCGATCAATATAAAATTGACAGTGTACATTTTCCCGGAGACAGCAGTCATCTTTCAGCGGACATTCGGCAAACTGCAAAGAATACTTTATTACAAAACGGAAAGCCTTTTGATCTGAATGTTATAAAAGGTGAGCGCACCAGGATTGACGCTTCTTTGAAGGAAAAAGGATATTATTTCTTCAGCCCTGATTATTTATTAGTAAAAACCGACAGTACAATTGGAAACCATCTTACCAACATGTATGTAACCGTTAAGCCAAATATTCCTGTTGAAGCGCAGCAGGTTTATCACATTAATAATGTTTACATCTATACCAATTATAGTTTAACTACCGCCAATTTGGATACTGCTAAGGAAAATGCACAGTTCTACAAAGGGTATTACATTATACAAAACAGAAAACGTTATAAGCCACGATTGCTTGCAGAATCTATGCAATTCAAAAAAGGTGATATTTATAACAGGACAGAACATAATTTTACACTTAACAGGCTTATCAATCTTGATCTTTTCAAGTTTGTAAAGAATAGATTTGAACCGTCGCCGGATGATTCATCCGCTTTGGATGCTTACTATTATCTTACTCCGCAGCAGTCAAAATCATTACGTGCAGAATTTACGACCGTTACAAGATCGAATAACCTGAACGGCTCGGATATTACTTTCAGTTGGATGCACCGCAACCTGTTTCGCAATGGCTCGCATTTTAAGCTTAGTGCTTATGTCGGTTCTGACGTTCAGTTTAGTGGGGCGTTGCGTGGATATAATACCTATCGCACCGGCGCCGAAATGGATTTTGCCATGCCGCGTTTTGTAGTTCCTTTCTTCTACTTTCCAACCTATGGGGGGTATGCACCCCATACAGATATCAAATTAGGTTATGATATTCTCGATAGAAATAAACTTTATTCTTTGAACTCTTATCGTTTTGAATACGGTTATTCCTGGAAAGAAAATATTCAAAAGGAACACGAGTTTTACCCTGTCAGCATTAACTATGTTCAAGCCCTGAACGTAACAAGGGCTTACGATAGCCTGGAAAAAATATACCCGGGGCTTGACAGAGCTATTCAATCACAATTCATTCTTGGATCTACTTACCAGTTTAATTATAATCAACTCGCAAATGGATTAAAACCGATCAATGCATATTATTTTAACGGCCTGATCGATCTTTCAGGAAATATTGCTGGTGCTATTACCGGCGCAAACGTAAAAAATGGTGACACAGCAAAAATTTACAACACACCATTTGCACAGTATGTAAAACTTGAAACCGAAGTTCGGTATTATCGTAAACTGGGTATAAATGCCACCTGGGCAAGCAGGCTTGATATTGGGGTCGGATTACCATATGGCAATTCAGTTGAAGTGCCATATATAAAACAGTTTTTTGTTGGCGGCAGTAACAGTCTTCGGGGTTTCAGAAGCCGCGCAGTAGGCCCCGGTATATATGTGCCACAGGATACATCGGTAATTATTCCCGATCAAACCGGTGATATTAAATTTGAGATCAACACAGAATACAGACCCCGGATCTCGGGTCCTTTATATGGTGCTGTCTTTCTTGATGCAGGAAATATATGGCTTGTCAATGATAGCCGGTATACAAATAAACCCGGCGCACAATTTAGTGGTAAATGGTTAAGTCAACTGGCTGTTGACGCCGGCCTAGGTCTTAGATTTGATATAACTGTTTTTGTGATCCGGTTTGATGCAGGTTTTCCATTGCGTAAGCCATGGTTACAAAATCCCTGGGTCATTAACCAAATAAGATTAGGAGATAAACATTGGAGACAAAATAATTTAGTTTATAATCTTGCCATTGGATATCCTTTCTAATCTAAAAGAAATTATTGCTGATGAAATAGAAATGCCATCCCAACTTGTTGGGACGGCATTTTTTATTCTCTATCTGGTACTCGTTATTACATACTAAAAGCAACCGATGTATTTGATTCTTCCATTTCGCCTTCTTCTTCTTTTTGCCATGAATAATCACCTTCCTGTTCGGCCCGGACATTGATATAATTTTCTGCAATTTCAATAAGCAAAAAATAGTGTCCGATAGGTTATCAAAATTTAACGTTTCGTACTTCTGTCATCAAAATTTTTGTACTTGATGACCCGTGCTGCCGTGAGAATTCTCGTCAGAAGACTTTCCTTTACTTCTGTCTTGCTTAACAGGCATGTAAGTAATTTTTAAAATTTGAAAGAAGATCCCGGTTAAAATAAATCACTTTTGATCTCTCAGTGATCAACTACGGTTGCTTCCTTTTTTGTAATGTTTTCAACCTCTTTTATGAATTTATCAATATCCGGATCCGCATACATACCATACGCATCCGTGAGTGAACCTTTTGCACCATCCGTCGTTTCAATAACGTATAAAATAGCGCTATCTGAAGGATCACTTGCGCCTTCGAACCGGAAGAAGTCCACGATATGGATTTGATCCGGGTGATATATTTTTCCGGTTTCTAAAGATTGAAGCCCTTCCTCTGTAACCTTGAAGTTTTCAAAATAACCATCCTCTACAACTTTGTTGAGACAAGCGGCAAGGGTTTTCATGTCGTCAGGGTTTTTTATATTGAGCATAACGATATTTTTAGGGTTGCAATTAAATTGTATAATTACTTACTAACATTACGCTGCATGTCACGATAACTTTTTATAGTGTCATGCGAAGTTTTTAAGCTCATTTTTTCATGCTGTATCAGCGTGCGTACCTCCGGAGACAAATCATTATCTGCAGCTAAAGCTTTGTCATATGCTTTTTGTGCAGCATCTTCTCCGAATTCGCATTCTTCCAATACAGATTTTCTTTCTGAACCACTGAAACCGGATTTTACATCCATCCAGACGCGATATACTTTTCCCGATGCCGTTGTTCCTGAAGCAGGTTCTCCACCCAATCTTGATACTTGTTCAGTAAGTTCACGTGTGTAATTCCGGCTTTCCTGCGCCATACGATTAAAAATGTTTCTAAGATCCATGTCGCCTTCATTTGTTTCCCTTACGGCCTTTTCATATCCCTCAATACGATCATTATTAATCCTGATCAGATCGTTGAGTACACCGATTGTTTTTTCATTTCTTTCCATAAATTTTTTTTTGAGTATGAACTTTTATTTTTCCTGTATAAGAGCGACTGTGTAGAAAAAAATTCTCAGCTAAGCTGCTAAAAAAAATTATTAAGTAACTACGTTCTACAAAGCAATGTAAACCCTATCTGAATTTTTTTTCTATTATGTCAATTCTTATTTAATTGAGGAAAAACTATGCCATGAATAGTATGAATTTGTTGGCATAATAATTAAGGTACGGGAGATTAAAAGTCAGTTATGGCAAAATATTCAAGAAGCGTACAGAAGAAAGTTAAAAGAGCTATGCATGAAAAAAAAAGTGGAACACTTAAAAGTGGCAGAAGCGGTAAAAAAGTAAAGAGTCGTAAACAGGCGATCGCAATTGGTCTTTCAGAAGCCAGGAAAAGCGGAGCTAAAGTTCCGAAAAAGAAATCGGCATCAGGGAGCACCGGGGGCAGAACGAAATCATCAGGAAGAAAAAAAACATCAGGATGAAAATCTGGAAAACAAATGCAAGAAACGTTAAAAACATTATAAGCCACGGATTCGGGGCTTTATGATTAAAAAATTATTTTTATTGCTCAAAAAACTCCTCGTAACTCTTGAGCTTATTGTAAAGAGTTTTTCTGTCAATATTTAATACTTCCGCCGCTTTCTTTTTATTAAACTTTACTTCCTTTAGTACATTCATGATTGTTTCATATTCAGCTTTACTGGCAGCTCCCTTTAAACCAATATCCTTTTTTATAGTGATCGTGGTTGTTTGTTCTTTATTTGACTGCTCGGGGGAAGCGGTAAGAGGGTTCGTATTAGTAATTTCCCAAGGTAAAGTTTTTTGAGAAACAAGCTCATCATTTTGGGTTAACAATACAGCACGGCGAACGACATTTCTGAATTCCCGTAAGTTACCTGGCCAGCTATAATTCATAAACATTTTAATTACCTCATCTTCAAATCCGTTAATATTTTTTGCGAGCTCTTCATTTGTTTTTTGCAAAAAGAATTCAGCAAATGCAGGAATATCCGGTCTGCGATTCCGCAAAGGCGGCAGGTTAATAGAAAACTCATTAAACCGGTGATAAAGATCTTCCCTGAATTTTCCTTTTTGATAAGCGTCCTGGAGATTTTCATTCGAGGCCACGATTATCCGCACGTCAACATCCATTTCCTTGTTTCCACCCACTCTTTTAAATTTTCTTTCCTGTATTACCCGTAATAATGCGGCTTGAATATCGATCGACAAATTACCCACTTCATCCAAAAATAAAGTACCGCCATTGGCTAATTCAAAATGACCTTCTTTATCAGATAAAGCACCGGTAAAAGCACCCTTTACATGTCCAAATAATTCGCTCCCTGATAACTCTTTCGAAAGTGTTCCGCAATCCATCGCAACAAAAGGTTTGTCTTTTCGACTGCTTAACTCATGAATGGTTTTGGCGATCACTTCTTTTCCCGTTCCGCTTTCTCCGTATAAAATAATACTATAGTTAGTGGGAGCTACAATTTCTATTTGACGATAGAGATCTTTTGTAGCAGGAGCTTCCCCAATTAAAAATTGTTGTTTCCCATATTTTGAAGAAACTTTTCCTTTTGAAGGATTATTTTTTTCCGGAATATTCTCACCAGATTGTTCGAGCGCCCTGTTTAATATAGAAAGGACTTCATCGGGAATTAAGGGTTTAGTGATATAATCGTAAGCACCCTGCTTAATTACATCAATAGCCGTTTTAATATCAGAATAACCCGTTATAATTAATACAATAGCCGAAGGATTTATTTTCTTTATCGATAGGAGTACGTCTTTACCATCCATGTTCCCTAACCGGAAATCACACAGCACAGCGTCAAAACTTTCTTCGGTGAATTTCGTAACTCCCTTTTGACCAGAATACGCCGCATCAGTATCATACCCATTTCTTGATAGAAATCTGGACAGTAAAGTGCACATATCCATGTCGTCATCTATAATTAAAACCCTTTTCTTCATAAGTTTTCACTCTGTTTCTATGAAATTAATAAAAGCTGTTGAGTAAGTCAATTTTTTTTGAACTAAGTACAGTAATTTGACGTTCACTATCCAATTTTCTTGCCGGTCTCTGGCTTAAAGCAATTAATAAATACCTTTTTTTAACTATAGAAGCTTAGACGCCCTTATTTTGGTAGCATAATTGTTGCCTTAAGAATTAATTCTTTTTTTATTTAAATAAGAATCACAAAAAACACCCATGGAGGAAAAGCTGAGGGCTTTGATTGTTGATGATGAGATGGATGTATGTTTTTTATTAAGTAATATCTTAAAAAATAAAAACTTCCAGACAAGTTGTGTTAATACGATCAGCGAGGCCAGAACGGCATTGATAAAAGATCTTCCCTCAGTAATTTTCCTTGATAATCACCTTCCGGACGGCTTTGGAATAAATTTTATAAAAGAGATTAGAAAAATTACTCCACAGGCAAAAATAGTAATGATTACTGCTCATGATGCAAAAACTGATAAGGACAGGGCTTCTCTGGAAGGAGTCGATCAGTTTATTGGGAAGCCCTTCACGCGTGAAAATATTTTTAATGCGATTGAAAACCTGTGAAATTAAAAGACATAAAATTGTAGAAATATTTCCTCACTTCCTCACAAATATCATGGCTGCTAAGGGGTTTAATGTTAAATTTCAGTCGATTTTATAGATACTTTTCGCTTTATGTGATCAGGCGGTATTTAAAGTAATAGAAAAAATACTTCCCTCTCCGAGGTAACTTTTTACGTTTATACTTCCCTTATGATTGAGGATGATGTTTTGCGTGTTTGTGAGCCCCAGTCCATTGCCCCCGCTTTTATTTGTAAAATAGGGATCAAATAGTTTCTGCAAAGTTTCCTCATTCATGCCATGTCCATTGTCCCTGATGTCGATTCTGCATTTATTGTTTATTACGGTCGTTTGTATTTCGAGAATTCCTTTTTCTTTTTCCATAGCCTCAATGGCATTGACTATTATATTTAAAAAAGCAATTTTCATTTTGTCTGTGTCGGCAAGAACATCGCAACCCGGGTTTGAATAATTTTTCTTAATCGATATATGTTTTAATTCGACGCGGTCTTTCGCAAGCTCGAGCGTTTCATCAAGCAGTGTGCTAATATCAATTTTTGAATATTGGAGTTGTGCAAATTTTGTAGAAGTTAAAAGTTCAGAGATCATACGGTTAATACGGTTTGCATTTCTATTGATCATATCCAGCAGCATAATTGATTCCTCGTTTGCTTCGGGAACCGTCCTGATCTGTTCTGCCGCCAGAATAATATTGGTCAGAGGATTTCGTATCTCATGGGCAATAGTACGGGCAATTCGCCCGGTGGCGGTAAATTTTTCCAGGCTGCGCAATTCTTCCAATTCTGTATTTGCAGCCTGCAATTCATTTACTTTATTTTCCAACTGTTGCCTGTATAAGTTTGCCTGTTCATCTGCTTTTAATTTAGCCTTACTCTCCTTACTGTATGTGATAAATGAATAGGCAGATAATAAAAGTGCAATGACCAAAGATGTAACAGTAATGATCTTGACAGACACCGAAGTTCCGTATTGCCTTTGTTTTCTTAGCTGAAGCAGGTTTCGTTCATCCATTTCCATTCGCTGAATAAGCGTTTTTATGCTGATCATTAAATTCTTTCCGATTTCTCCGCTTGCTTTCATATCATCAGATATTACGTGGCCGTCCAGTTTAAATTGTAAGATGCCTTTGTATATTCTGCCAAGTTTTTCCTGTATCAATAGTTTAAGCGTATCTGAATTTTTTTGCTCACTGATATTATCTGAGATAATGCTGTCTATATTTTTTAATGACAGGTCGATTATTTTTGTACTTGAATAAAACGTTTGGAGGTGATCCGTATCATTTAAAAGTACATACCCTCTTGCGGCGCTTTCCGCTTCATTTATATAGGAAGATAGAGATTCCAGGTTAATAATTACATTATCGGTATGTTCAACCCATTTGGTTTGTTTAAAAAGCTGCTGAAGCGTTATAAAAATGAGGATATAGGAAATTAATAGCAGCAAAAAAGCTGTCAGATAACCTGTCTTTATTTTAAACCTTCCAGACACTAACATTGGTTTCCGTTTGGTCAAAATCGTTCTTTACTTATAGATCCTCTCAATGGCATCTCTGTATTTTTCCATGATCACTTTTCTTTTTAATGAAAGCTTGGGCGTCAGTTCACCGGTTGTCACACTCCATTCATGAGCAAGTAATTCAAATTTTTTTACCTGTTCTACATGATTGAAAAATTTATTGAAACTGTCAATCAACTCTCTGAACAGATCAATGACCCGGGAATTGTGTATCAGCTGTTCATCACTGTTTTCATTGATATTATTTTTTCTGGCCCAATCACGTAAAGTGGAAAATGCCGGTACAATAAGTGCACCTACAAATTTTTGTTCGGCACCTATCAGCATCACCTGTTCAATAAATGGTGATTCCTGCAGTTTACTTTCAATAGGCAAAGGCGCAACATATTTGCCACCGCTTGTTTTAAACAATTCTTTTTTTCTGTCGGTGATTTTTAAAAATTTACGACCAGGAATTTGTGGACTTTCAACCAGAGTGCCTATATCTCCGGTACGGTACCAGCCATCTGTAATTTCCTGTTCTGTAAGGGCCGGCTGTTTATAATAACCCATCATAACATTAGGTCCTTTGCACCATATCTCCCCGTCTTCAGCAATTTTTGCTTCTACACCATCTATTAATGGTCCTACCGTTCCAAACATTCTTTGCTTTTCATTATATCGATTCACAGCAATGACCGGGGAGGTTTCGGTTAAGCCATATCCCTCCATGATAACAATTTTCGCTGCGGTAAATATTCTTATTAGCCTTACCTGGCATGCTGCACCACCTGTAATAATTGCATTTAACTCATTTCCCAATCCTTCTCTCCATTTACTAAAGATCAGTTTATTTGCCAATGCCAGTTGTAGCTTATAGCCCCAGCTTAACTTTTTGTTGATTTCAAACTTTTCGGCAAGACCATGCGCCAAAAAAAATAATTTCTTTTTTATTCCTGATAATTCGCTTCCTTTTTGCATGATCCGATCATATACTTTTTCGAGAAGTCTCGGTACGGTGGTAAACATATGTGGCTTTACTTCCTTTAAATTATCACCGATTGTTTCAAGACTTTCTGCATAGTAGATGGAGACTCCTTTAAATAAATAGAGATAAGTAACCATTCTTTCAAAGATATGATTGAGGGGAAGAAAGCTCATTGCCCGGTTACCGGGAGGGAACAAAGACATACATGCCATTACATTTGAAAGTATATTTCGGTGAGAAAGCATGACGCCCTTCGGCGTACCCGTTGTGCCGGATGTGTAAATAATGGTTGCAAGATCTTCATATTTAATTTTCGCGGCGATTGCTTTTGCCTTTTCTTTCAATTCCGCCGAGCTGAGAGCTACAATTTCTTTCCAGTGTGTTGCATTGGCAACATGCTCAAATGTATAAACCTCTTTTAATGAGGGCACCTGGTCTTTCACGCTAAGCACCTTTAAGAAAAGCTCTTCATCATTTACAAATGCCATCTTTACCCGGGCATCGTTCAGTACAAATTTTAATTCATTGATGTTAATAGTCGGATAAATAGGAGTCAGCACCGCTCCAATTTTTTGTACCGCCAGGTCAACGATCATCCATTCAGGTCGGTTCTTGCTAAGAATAGCTACTTTATCTCTTCCTTCTTCGCTCATGTCACCCGGCCCGATTTCGAGCTTCAGAAGACCCGCGCTTAAATCATCTACCAATGTTGAAATTTTTTCTGTACTATATTTTTTATATTCACCGCCTTCCTTACCGGCAAGCATATCATCAAGTGGAGTATTTTCCAAATGATATTGGATACAATCAAATAATCTTTGCGGCATCGTCATAGTACAATCGTTAAAGCTTGTATTTGTATTGTCCTGACTCACTATTTGGCAACTGCAATACCAATTAGTGGCAAACGTG
>Ga0207106_1039_pt1 | contig 29376 bp, 25 predicted proteins | sample Alteio_BWMinHeat_78_FD_153535 | JGI IMG/M metagenome (GOLD analysis project Ga0207106, IMG submission 153535) | Enriched cells from forest soil in Barre Woods Harvard Forest LTER site, Petersham, Massachusetts, United States -... | ecosystem: Environmental > Terrestrial > Soil > Temperate forest >...
TTTCCGGAAAAATTTCCATGCCAATAAGTGCGGCAGACTGGTTCGTCGGCCCCGATCAGGTACAACTGCAAATGTGCCTGCCTTGTGTCGTTCTATTTCTTTTTCAACTTCTTTGTTTCTTTCAAGAGTTTCTTGTCTTCCGACTTTACTTTTCTTTCTATTTTTTTGATATCTTCTTCTGCTGGTAAATTCTCTGGCTCTATATTGCTTTTTAGTAACAGTCCTCTTACATCTTGATTGTTTTTCACATGTTCATTTGTGATTGCCGGTTCAGATTACAGGTCGCCCTTGCGAATATTTACATTAGTCAGTTCGTTTGCAAAATCTTTTGCTTTAATGGTTATTGTCGGTAAGAAGTCGGCAAGTGGTCTGTTGTCAGGAATCCCTAATATAGCCTTCATGTCTAATGTTGTCTTGCCCCCAAATAATGCCTGGTCGCCTTTACTTCTTATTCTGGCAAAGCCGGCATTGTCAATTCCTCTTTGAAATATGATCCCTGATAGTTCTTTTTCTGAAATAGTTAATTTCTCTCTTGCTTGTAATCGTTCCCACTCTTTGAGTCGCTGTTCAAGCAGTTCCTGTTTTCTTGTTTGAACCGCAAAATAACTCATTGCAAATGCGATCTCATCCTTACGTGGGTCACCATTTTGAGCAATAAGATAACAAGCATATCTTGTCAGCATAATGTCCTCAATCTCTCTCTTTGCCCCCGAGCCCAAATCAACCATTTTCCTGACGTCAAGAAAATGGTCTGAGACTTCCTGTTTAGCATTTGTACAGGCTATTTTTGCTTTATCAATAACCTTTATAAAATTCTCCCACTTTGAATAGCCCAACAATTCCTGCAGATCTCTTGCAAACCAATATTCAACTCCATCAGCGTCATTAACTGCCAACTCAAAGCTGCTATGAAGTTGGGATATAATTTCCTGTTTCATTTACTCAATTGATATTTCAAATTTAGTCTTTATTTCCCCAAATACTTGAATACTTAGAACTGAAAATCAGCAATTGGGATTAAGAATTTTCTTTCAATAAATAAGTTAAATTCTTCGCATGATGTTCCACTGAATTATTAAACAAGAATAAGAAACCGCATAGCTAACTATTCAAATTCCCTGATCGTCGCATTCGTAATAAATAGAATTACTGTTGCAATCTTTGGCTCTTAACATGAAGCAGTAATGCTTTATTGCCCTGGTGTTGCCACTAACGTTACAACCTGCAATCAAATCTTAACCTTTCCCACTTTGCGGTCTGGCTTATTTTTTAGACTTTAGCAGTTAAATTGAATTGAAAATTAAGTCTAAACCCTAAACTTGAAACTATGTGTGGAATTGTTGCATATATCGGCCACCGCGAAGCCTATCCCATCATTATAAAGGGTCTTAAGCGACTCGAGTATCGTGGTTACGACAGTGCTGGTATTGCTCTTTTAAATGGCGGATTAAAAGTTTATAAAAAAAAGGGGAAGGTCGCCGATCTTGAAGAATCACTTTCCGGAAAAAATTTTCACGCCAATATTGGTATCGGCCACACAAGATGGGCAACACATGGTGAGCCAAGTGATGTAAATGCACATCCGCAAACTTCTGCGGGCGGAAAACTGGCGATCATACACAATGGTATCATTGAAAACTATTCACAGCTAAAACAGGAGTTGATAACGAAAGGATACAAATTCAATAGTGAAACAGATACCGAAGTGTTACTCAATTTTATTGAAGACATTCAAAAAAATAATAACTGTTCTCTTGAAGAAGCCGTTCGCATTGCACTAAAGAGAGTGGTAGGCGCTTACGTGATTGTATTGATAGACCAGGACCATCCTGACACACTCATTGCGGCAAGAAAAGGAAGTCCTCTCGTGATCGGGGTTGGAAAGGGTGAACATTTTTTGGCCAGCGATGCTTCACCGATCGTTGAATATACCAAAGAAGTTGTTTACGTAAATGATTATGAGCTTGCCATCATCAAAGCTGATGAATTAATTCTTAAAAATTTGGGCAATGATAAATTAACTCCGTATATCACTAAGCTGGATATGGAGCTGGCCGCAATTGAAAAAGGCGGCTATGATCATTTCATGCTGAAAGAGATCTTTGAACAGCCCAATACTATTTATGATTGTCTTCGCGGGAGATTAGATGTAGATGCAGGAACAATAACCATGAAGGGAATTGAAGAGTATGCAGAGCAGATCATGAATGCTAACAGAATCGTGATGGTTGCCTGCGGAACAAGCTGGCATGCCGGGTTGGTTGCTGAATATATTTTTGAAGAACTCTGTCGCATAAATGTTGAAGTGGAATATGCTTCAGAATTTCGTTATCGAAATCCCGTTATCAATAAAGGTGATCTCATCATTGCTATTTCGCAGAGCGGTGAAACAGCAGATACATTAGTAGCGATTGAAAACGCAAAATCAAAAGGAGCAATTATCCTGGGCGTAGTGAACGTAGTAGGATCATCTATTGCGAGGGTCAGTCATGGAGGCGCATACACTCATGCGGGACCTGAAATTGGCGTGGCGTCAACCAAAGCATTCACGGCTCAATTGGCTGTACTTACTATGATCGCTTTAAAAATAGCCAGGAAAAAAGGAACCATTGATGAAGAGCGTTATCATCATTTGTTAGAAGAACTTCATGCGGTTCCTGGAAAAGTTTTTAAACTTCTCGAATCAATTGATCATATAAAAGAGTTAGCGGAAAAATATAAAGACGCAAGAGATTTTCTCTACCTGGGCCGTGGATATAATTTCCCGGTAGCCCTGGAGGGTGCTTTAAAATTGAAAGAAATATCCTACATACATGCTGAAGGATACCCCGCAGCGGAAATGAAACACGGTCCCATTGCACTTGTTGATGATAACTTGCCGGTAGTATTCGTTGCTACAAAAGATTCACACTATCAAAAAGTATTGAGCAACATGCAGGAAATAAAAGCAAGAAAAGGAAAATTGATTGCTATTGTTACTGAAGGTGACGACTCTACGATTGATCTGTGCAATGACGTGATGATCGTTCCCGCCGCCGACGAAATAGTAGCGCCGATGCTGAGCGTAATACCTTTGCAATTGCTGGCATACTATATCGGCATCGCCAAAAATTATGATGTGGATAAACCCAGGAACCTTGCAAAGAGTGTAACAGTGGAATAACGCGGTTGCTGGTTACCGGTTACCAAATTCATAGCCCATCGTTTAAACGATGGGCTATGAGAAACACGATCTATATTATGAATAAGAATCCCGTAACCTTTATACAAACTCTTTACAAATCATTATTCACCGATCTTTACAATTAAACTTTATTGGTCGATCTTTTCATAATTAGATTTGCAGATACCAAACACAGGATCTAACCAATAACCAGCAACCAGTAACAAGACCATGAGCGAAATTCAAAAAATCCCGATCGGTTCACTTGGATATGATTTTGTTGCTTCTCAATATATTCCCAAAGGAAAGAACGAATACTATTTGAGGAATATTCAGAATCGGAACGGAATTCACTATCGAAAACTTTCCGCATACGAAATTGAAGTGTTGGTTCGCAACAGCAATTCATCTGACGACTGGAATAACGTGCTTGTGTCTGACGCTTTTGATCCTGAGCTTGTAAAGAACTGCAAATTTTTTGGCCTGGTTCGTATTGGAAAATTAGAATCTCTTTATCTTTCTTTTCACGATATCAGGTTACCTGTGGGCTTATACAACAGCACAATTATCAGTTGTGATTTCGGCGATAATGTGGTTGTAGATAATGTAAATTATATGACACATTATATCGTTGGCAACGAAGTGATCATTGTAAATGTAAATGAGATCGCTGTTTCTGATCATGCAAAATTTGGAAACGGGATTATCAAAGACGGAGAAGATGAATCAGTGAGGATCTGGCTTGAAGTATGTAATGAAAATGCGGGTCGGAGTGTGATTCCGTTTAATGGCATGTTGCCCGGTGATGCCTGGCTATGGTCAAGATACAGGGATGATGAGGTGTTGATGGGAAAATTTAAAGAATTCACTCAAAAAAAATTTGACAACAAACGTGGTTATTATGGTAAAATCGGTGACAGAACAGTTATTAAAAACAGCAGGATCATTAAAGATGTCTGGATTGGCAATGATGCCTATATAAAAGGCGCTAATAAATTAAAGAATCTCACCATCAACTCTTCACCAGAAGAAAAATCACAGATCGGCGAAGGAGTTGAATTAGTAAATGGCATTATAGGTTTTGGTTGCAGAATATTTTACGGAGTAAAAGCGGTACGCTTTATTCTTGCCTCCAATTCGCAGTTAAAATATGGAGCAAGACTGATCAACTCTTATTTGGGGAATAATTCCACGATCTCCTGTTGTGAAGTTTTGAATTCACTGATCTTTCCGGCACATGAACAGCATCATAACAATTCCTTTTTATGTGCAGCATTAATTATGGGTCAGAGTAACATTGCTGCCGGTGCGACTCTTGGGTCTAATCATAACAGCCGCGGAGCCGATGGTGAATTAATTGCTGCCCGCGGCTTCTGGCCGGGACTTTGTGTCAGTCTTAAGCACAATTCAAAATTTGCCACCTTCTCATTAGTTGCTAAAAGCGATTATCCCTATGAATTGAATATTCCCATTCCATTCTCGCTGATAAGTAATGACGTTAGCAATGACAAGCTTGTTGTTATGCCGGCTTATTGGTTCATGTATAATTTATATGCCCTCGCACGCAACATGGTAAAATATGCTGATCGTGACAAGCGAACGGAAAAACTGCAATTGATCGAATACGATTATCTCGCCCCGGATAGTGTAAATGAAATTTTCGATTCATTGGAATTATTGAAAAAAATTACAGGTATTGCCTTTGCAAAAAGGAATAACCAGGAATTATCAGATAAGGAAATTTATATCACGGGTGAGAAATTACTGGAAGAAAAAAATAGCACGGTTGATGAATTGGAAATTGTGGCCGAAGGCTTTGAAAATAGCCGTCGAAAAACAGTAGTAGAAAAAGTACTTCCCGCATATGGCATATTTAAAGAACTTATTACTTATTACGGAATATCACAACTGGCAGACTTTGCAATAGAGCATAAAATAAATTCCTGGGAAAAATTCATACAAACACTGCCATTTCGTGCAAAGAGAGGCCCGTGGCTGAATGCAGGAAGTCAATTACTTCCTCAATCTTCTGTTGACTTATTGATCAGGCAGATCCATTCCGGTAAAATAAAGAGTTGGGATGACGTTCATCATTCTTATCAGAAAAATGGCGATGTGTATAAGGATCAAAAACTACAACATGCCTTTGCCTCTTTGCTTGAAATAAACAAACTCAATGCGCGGAAATTCGACAAAAAAAGTTTCAGGTCTCTTCTTGACCAGGCGCTTTCCACCCGTGAATGGATGACCAAGGCTATTTACGATTCAAGAGCAAAAGATTTTCATAACGATTTTCGCAAAATGGTATATGATACAAAACAGCAAATGGATAAGGTATTGGGCAAACTTGATGAAAACAGTTTTATTTTGAATCAACAGGATGAATTCAGGCAATTCAAAAAAAAGGTAAACATCCTCTTAAGATTCTTTAAACTATAAACAAAAAACTCCCCGCCTAGGGAGAATTCTTTATCGCTCATATTTTATCAGTCTTACTTTTTCTTAGAAGTATCTTTTGACATTTTATTTGTCGTATCGGTTGACATCTTGCTCATCGTGTCCGTCGACATTTTGTTTGAAGTGTCTGTACTCATCGTGGATGAATCAGTAGAAGTCTTACCTGAATCGCTGCTATTGTTACAAGCGGCCATCACGCTTGCAACAGCTAAAATTGCAAATAATTTTTTCATTGTCCTTTGGTTTTGATGATTAAAAAATTCAGCGGCAAATGTAGGCCATGAAAACGAAATACAAATGCAATGTAAGATTTATTTATGCTTCACTTTTTTCTAAAGAACAGGCGAATAGGAACACCGGTAAAATTGAATTTTTCCCTCAACTGGTTTTCCAGGTAGTTTTTATATGGTTGTTTGATGTCATCAGGAAAATTGCAGAAAAAAGCAAAAGAGGGTACTGCAGTAGGCAATTGAGTAATGTATTTAATTTTGATCGGATGCCCTCTTACTACGGGCGGATGGTATGTTTCTATTGCCTTCAATATTGTTTCATTAAGTTTGGAAGTGCTGATTTTCTTTTGCCGGTTCTCGTATACTTCAATTGCTGTTTCAATCGTCTTAAAAATGCGTGTCTTATCTTTTGCAGAAATAAATAGAACCGGCACATCATTAAACGGAGCCAGCCTGATCTTTAATTCTTTTTCATAATCACGTGCAGTATTCGTTTCCTTTTCGGCAAGATCCCATTTATTTACAAGCAACACAATACCTTTTCCTTTGCGGACTGCCAGGCTATAAATACTGATATCCTGGGCTGTAATTCCTTTCTCCGCATCCAGCAGCAACAGGCATACATCTGCTTCATCAATGGCTTTAATAGCACGAATGACCGAATAGAATTCAAGGTCTTCATGCACTTTGGCTTTACGACGAATACCTGCCGTGTCTATCAGGATAAATTCTTTCTGAAAAAGTTTATAATGTGTATGAATTGTGTCTCTCGTTGTACCTGCAATTTCACTCACAATGGTCCTTTCCTTTCCCACCAGTGCATTCAGCAATGATGATTTTCCCACGTTAGGCTGACCTATTATAGCAAATCGCGGTAAACCTTCATTCTCGCCTGGAGATGTTTCCTCCTGTATCAAATCAGTTATGGCATCTAATAGCTCACCGGTGCCGCTGCCTGTCATAGATGAAACAAAAAATATTTTGTCAAACCCAAGGCTATAGAACTCAGTTGCCTCCAGCATCCGTTCGTTGTTGTCTACTTTGTTTACCAATAAAAAAACAGTTTTTTTGCTTTTGCGCAATATATCAGCCATCGCATCATCCAGGTGAGTTATGCCTGTAGCAGCATCGACCATAAATATGATCGCATTGGCCTCTTCAACGGCAATGACAACCTGTTTCCTGATCTCTTTTTCAAATATGTCTTCGCTGTCAGGTACGAATCCTCCAGTATCTATTACATTAAAAGTTTTTCCATTCCAGTCTGATATTCCATATTGGCGATCACGGGTCACGCCACTTGTATCATGGACAATGGCCATGCGTTGTTCCATCATCCGGTTAAAGAATGTACTTTTTCCTACGTTCGGCCTGCCGACAATTGCTATTGTAAATCCTGCCATAAAATGAAATGGTATAGGTAATTTTTAAAAAAGCGAAAACTAATTTGTTTTATTCAATTTTCAATAAAAATGAAATGAAGTAGAATATTCATAGGCATTTTGGTCATAGGTCATTGCAGGATGCAACGGAAACTATCCATGCGATAATTTCTATTCCAAATTTGTGTTTCGTAAACATTCTTTATTTTAACGTTGACAAGCTTTGGCTTAAATCAAATATCAGTATCCATATTCTTTTAACTGCAGGTCATTTTCTCTCCAATTTGGTTTTACCTTGACAAACAATTCGAGGAAAACCTTTTGCTCAAGAAATTTTTCAATTTCCTGCCTTGCTGCCGTTCCTAATTTCTTAATCATTTTCCCTCCTTCGCCAAGTATAATTCCTTTTTGCGTTTCACGGTGGACAATAATTTCTACCCTGATTTTGATCAAGGTTAATTTCTCTTTGAATTCCTGGACTATTACCGCTGTGTGATAGGGAATTTCTTGTTCAAAAAGTTCATATATCTTTTCTCTTATCAGCTCTCCCACAAAAAACTTTGTTGACAGGTCCGTGATTTCGTCTTCACTATAAAATTTTTCTCCTTCAGGTAAAAATTCAAGTATAGTTTTGAGAAACTTTTTTTTGTTAATACCACTTAGTGCCGATATCGTAACAATTTTTTTAGAATAGGGTTTATTTTCAAAAAAAGAAATAGCTTCTTTTATTTTTTCCTGGCTGGCCGTATCAATCTTATTTATTACGACAATTGCAGGTACATTTAATTTCAATGATGAAAAGATTTCATCACTCTCCTCCCAATTTTCGTTTACGTCTGCAAGCAGTAGCGCCAGATCGGCATCCTCTAATGAATTTTTTACTGCCCGCATCATTTTTTCATGAAGCTTATATTTCGGTTCAATGATACCTGGTGTGTCAGAAAAAATGATTTGATAGTCCTTTTCTGTAAGTATTCCTTTAATGCGATGCCTGGTTGTTTGCACTTTCGGGGATACGATCGCCAGCTTCTCTCCCATCAATAAGTTGAGCAAGGTGCTTTTACCTGCATTTGGACGGCCAAAAATATTTACAAATCCTGTTTTCATGAAAACGCTTAAAGCTGCAGGCACCAGGCCATAAGAAATGAATAGGTGATCAATCCTTGCCAGTTGAAATTTTCAACTGTTCAGGAAACTAAAAAGCCAAACCGGAGTTTGACTTGTTTTGTTGCGAAGGGAAGATTCGAACTTCCGACCTTCGGGTTATGAGCCCGACGAGCTACCACTGCTCTACTTCGCGATATGGAGCGCAAAGGTAAACGTATACATGTTATCAGCCAAACAAAATTAATGGTTAAGCAGAAGCCATGCTTTCACCTTTGTATCGAATAAACAAATATTAAACCATAGCAATTATTCAAATAAAAAAACCCCGTTATCCTGAGCTTGTCGAAGGGCGGGGACTTTGCTTTTTGTTTTCTTAGTTATGATCGCTTTGAAATATTACTGGCGCCACTCGTTTTGATTTCTCTTATAAGTCCATCGCCCTTATAATGGATATCACTTGCACCTGTAGCGTGGGCCGACAATTCTTTATTTACAGTTATATCAATGCTACTGGCCCCGCTTGCATGAACATCACAATAATCAACAGCAAGATCAAAACCCTTAACGTCACTTGCACCGCTTGCCCCGATGTGAAGTTCCGTTGCTGTGCCTGAAATGCTTACATCAGAAGCTCCACTGACATCAATATCTAATTTTTTAGCATTTACATTTCCCTCCTTGAAATCACTGGCACCCGAAAGACTTATAGCCAAATTATCTGCTTTCATACTTCCTTTGAGATGAATATCGCTCGCACCCGATGCAGCTAACCTGTCAATATTTTTAAACGAAACATATGCTTTCAGTTTCATTTTGTCTCCTTTCCAGCCATTCCAAAACTTTCCTTCATTTTTGAACCATATTTTTAGTACTCCGTCCTTTACTTCCACTCCAATATTGTCTCTGAATTTTTGCTCAGACGCACTTACGGCTACAGCCTCTTCATTTCCCTGTGATATAAATACATCAAACGAGTTTGATACTGAAATTGCATGGAAGTTCTTTGCTTCTCTCACTTCCGCATTCGGATCATTGATAGTAAGCTGTGCATGTAAAGACATGAAACCCGCAAGCACTGTAAATAGTATTAATAATTTTTTCATACTTGTATTTTGAATTAATTGACTCTTTTGAATTTTCCCGAACCGGATGCACTATAATCACGGATTAATCCGTCTCCCTTAATAAAAACATTTCCTGACCCGCTGATATGTGCAGACAATTCTTTGATAACAGTAATTTTTACATCTCCCGATCCGCTGATCGAGGCTTGACAAAATGAAGTACTAAAATCGTAACTCCTGATATTGCCTGAACCGCTAATGGCAAAATCTGAGTTTTCCGCTTTTCCGGAAAGATCGGCATTGGCGGACCCGCTAAGACCAAGAGAAAAATCCTTTACTGTAAAATCTCCGTCCAGGTTTCCGGAACCTGAAATATTAACTTTCAATCTTTCAGCCCTGATACTTCCATCAATATGTGTTTTACCTGAACCTGAAGAAGATAAATAGTCAATATCTTTTACCGCAACATAAGCCCTGATCTTTTTTGCATTAGATCCCCATTCAATTTGAATCCTTGTCTTATGTTCCATATAAATCCGGAGAATGCCATCTTTCACTTCGGTGATAACCTTGTCGCGCCATTTTGTATCATCGGCACTAATTACAACACTCTCTTCATTTCCCTGTGTCAAAAATAACTCGATGTTGCCTGAAACAGAAACTCCATGATAACCCGATACTGAACGTTTTTCCGCATTTGGATCATTGATCGTTTTTTGCGCAGCAGAAAATATTGTAATACCTGCCAGTAAAATACAAGTGATCATTTTCTTCATAACAGTTGAATTTGCTGTAGTACGAAGAGAGTGGTATAAAAGTTACAGGACTTTCAGAATTTTCTCCCTTAATTTTGTACTCTTAAAAGTTCCCGGGGTGTCCCATCCGTCGTAGACGGATTGGGTCTGAGATCATACCCGCAGAACCTGATCAGGGTAATGCCTGCGAAGGAAGGTGACCACCAAACAGCTCCCTTTTCTCTCTTGCATTTCCCTCTCATTTATTAATCAGGAACCACGATCTAATGATTAAAAGGATTTCAGGGAATTATGAATAGTCTTTTATCAATTGAGTTGTGATTCAATAAAATTTAAAAAATGAAGAGGATTTGTATTATGTCATTTTTGATGATGACTACTTATTTTGCCTTCACCCAGGAAAAGCCGGTCGAAAAAGATAGTTTCTACAGCTTGTCTCCTGTAGAAGTCAAAGCTGTAAGGGCAGCCGATCGTGCACCTGTTACTAAGACCAATCTTTCAAAAAAAGAAATTGAAAAAGAGAACCTGGGGCAGGATCTTCCTTTTCTATTAAATCAAACGCCGTCCGTAGTTATTGATGCCGACGCAGGTAATGGGGTGGGATATACGGGCATTCGTATACGTGGTACAGACGCAACCCGCATTAATGTCACATTAAACGGTATCCCTTATAACGATGCGGAAGACCAGGGAACTTTTTTTGTTGACCTTCCTGATTTTGCTTCATCTGTCAACAGCATACAAATTCAAAGAGGTGTTGGCAGTTCATCCAATGGAGCAGGAGCTTTTGGAGCCACAATAAATTTCAGCACCAATGAAATAAATCGCAAAGCTTACATGGAACTTAACAATAGTTATGGTTCTTTCGATACATGGAAAAATACTTTAAAAGCGGGAAGTGGTTTGATAGGCAAACATTTTACCTGTGATATGCGATTGTCAAATATTAGTAGTGATGGTTTTATTGACAGGGCTTTTTCAAAACTCAGGTCATTTTATTTTTCGGCCGCATATGTCAGTAATAAAGACATACTGCGTGTCAACCTGTTCAAAGGATATGAAAAAACATACCAGGCCTGGTATGGAATTACCGAAGCTGATTTGAAAGCAGGTAACAGAACAATAAATTATGCAGGCACTGAGAAACCCGGCGAGCCTTATAATAATGAAACAGACAACTACTGGCAGGATCACTATCAATTATTTTATACACATTATTTTACAGATCATCTTTCTTTTAATACAGCATTTTTTTTCACGAAAGGGAAAGGTTATTATCAGGAATACAGGGCCAATCAATCTTACGATATGTATCATTTACCATTTCCAATTGCCGGTACGGATACGGTCTTTACTTCAGATTTCATCAGGCAACTTTGGTTGAATAATAATTTCTACGGAAATATTTTTTCATTGCAATATCATAATGCCAAAACCGAATTCACAATTGGAGGGGCATATACAAAGTATGAAGGAGATCACTTCGGAAAACTGATCTGGGCAGAGCACGGCCTGACAGGTCCCAATATTTGGTATAATCATGACGCTTTTAAAAATGATTTCAACAGTTATGCGAAATTGCTGCAAAAATTTTCCAATCACTGGAATGGATATATCGATTTGCAATACCGGCATGTGAAATATGATATCAATGGTTTTGAAAATAATCCTGGTCTGTTTATAAGGAATAATTACAATTTTTTCAATCCAAAAATTGGTCTTAATTATAGTTATGGTGGCTGGAATGGCTATTTATCGTATGGATTTGCCGGTAAAGAACCTAACCGGGATGATTTTGAAGCAGGAAAAAATCAACAACCAAAGCCAGAACAATTAAGTGATATTGAATTAGGAATTGAGAAACGGAGGATCAATTATAATTGGGCTGCTACGTTTTATTATATGAAATATAAAGATCAGCTCGTACTAACCGGAATGATCAATGATGTGGGCGCTTACACAAGAACAAATATTCCGAATAGCTTTCGAATGGGAATAGAAATGCAAGGGAATGTACAACCTGTCGATTGGTTCAAAGCAGGGGCCAATCTTACGTTAAGCAAAAACAAGGTTGAGCATTTTACCGAGTTTATCGATGACTATGATAATGGTGGTCAGAAGACCAACAACTATAACTCTACAAATATCACTTTGTCGCCTTCAATAGTGAGCGCAGCCACCATAAGTTTTCTACCCTTTAAAAATTTTGAATTCAGTTTATTAGGCAAATATGTAAGCAAGCAATATTTAGACAATACACAAAATGAAGGAAGAAAATTAAATCCATATTATGTGCAGGATGCCCGGGCGATTTACACATTTCACAAAAAATTTTTGAAAGAAGCAAATATTACTTTGCAGGTAAATAATATTTTCAATAGAAAATATGAACCAAATGGATATACATACAATTACATTTCAGGAGGAGAGCTTGTAGTCAATAATTATTATTTTCCTATGGCAGGAACTAATTTTATGATGGCAATAAATTTAAAGTTCTGAATTCTTAGTTTAAAACTGCAACTCACGACTCGCGACTACCGACTCCGAACTTTTCCACCCAGGCCAGCATACCTCCTGCTAAGTTTTTAGTGTTGTTGAACCCCAGACTTTCTAAAAACAGGGCTGCCTGGCCGCTTCTATTTCCGCTTCGGCAATAAAGTATTATTTCTTTGTCCTTAAGATCTTCTATCTCATCAACCTGCATACTCCTTATCATACCTAATGGCAATAATATGCCTCCAATATTGAAGTCTGCATTTTCATGAGGCTCTCTAACATCCACGAGATGCAGTTCTTCTCCCGCATCCATTCTTTTTTTTAATTCTTCAACTGTAATGATATTCATAAAATTTATTGTGATATATGGTTATTGTTAGTACTGTCGGTCACTACGGGTTTTTCCGGGCTTAACCAAACGCTTATCAATTGACCGGTACGAATATGCAGGGGGTTTCCCTCCGGGTCAAGCCTGGTTGGATCTTGTCTATAGATAAATTCATTTAATGTGTCTTTATTAACCTGGTCCGCCTGCACTACTAAAAGATTTAAGCCATATTCTTCAAGCTTCGCTTTTGCCTCACCATAGGTCCAGCCGACCAGGTTGGGAACATTAAATTGATTTTGTCCCACACCTGTGCCCAGTACCAGGCTAATAGTGGATCCCATTCGAATTTTTGTGCCCGGTGAAATGTGCTCTCCATTATACAATTGCTCCAGTACAGAATTTTTGGCAAAATCAGGCTTGTAGATAGTATCTCCTAAACGCAACCCGGCGCTTGATAAATTCATTTCTGCGTTTCGAAAACTGTAACCAATAAGATTGGGCATATCGATCATTGGCGGCACCGAGCGATTGACGGTAAGGAAGACTGTCCGATTAACCTTTACTACAGCATCACTTTCCGGTACTTGTTTCAAAATGCTCATTGGTGGTAATGTGTCTACGTAAACAGAATCCTGGATCACAATATCAAATCCTTCATTATCCAGTATTTTCTTAGCATCAGCAAAAGTTTTTCCTACAACTTGCGGAACACTACGGGAACGGCCGTGATGAGTAAGAAAATTCAATGAAAGAATAAATACGATGAAAAGCACAATGGCCAGCAAGATGGCAGTTATTAAATTTACCCACAAGGGGCGATGTGTAACGAATTTTAACACTTGAAAAAATTGAATTATAATTACGGATTGTGGATTTTGAATTTCGAAATTGACAATCCGCAATTCAAAATACAAACTAACTTGTTAAAGCCTCCTCTACCAGCTTGGTATAAAACTCCTTTAAACTCCAACCCATCACTCTCACTTGTTGCGGAATAATGCTGGCTTCACTTTGGCCGGGGATGGTATTTATCTCGAGCATAAATGGTTGTCTGGCCTCTTCATTATAAATAAAATCAATCCTGACTACACCACGGCAATTAAAAAACTGGTAAATCCTCCTGGCGGCGTCACGAATTTTGTCTGCAACTGTTTCATCAATCTTCGCGGGAGTGACCTCAGATGAAGCTCCTTCATATTTTGCTTCATAATCAAAAAAAGCTTTTTTACTGATGATTTCTGTGATCGGCAGGACAACAATATTTCCGTTCGTCTTGAAAACCCCAACTGTAAATTCCCTGCCCTGGACAAATTCTTCTATTAATACCTCGTCATCTTCCTTAAATGCTTTTTCGATGGCGGCTCCAAATTCATCAGATGATTGATTCACTTTTGACATACCAATACTTGATCCGCCATTATTTGGTTTTACAAAAACAGGAAATTTTAGTTTACCGGCAACTTCGTCGGGACTTTGAAAATCATTTTTGATGAGTATCTCCGATTTGGCAACATGGATACCGGAGAAAGCAGCCACAGCAACGGTGAATCGTTTATTAAAAGTGAGTGCCGAAGTAGCGACGTCGCATGAAGTATAAGGAATATTCAACGTGTCAAAATAGCCCTGCAATTTTCCATCTTCGCCCGGTGTACCGTGCATCGCGATGAAAACGACATCAAAATTAATTTTTTGATTATTCACTTGTAGCGAAAAATCATTTTTATCGATCTCTGTTTTTTGTCCATTTTCCAATTCATAAAACCATCCTTCAGAACGAATATCGATAGTGTACACGTTAAACTTTTCTTTGTCAAGATTATTTGCAATGGTTACGGCAGTTTTATAAGAGATGACCGCTTCGCCCGAAAAACCGCCTGTAACAAGAGCAATATTTTTTTTCATGAATTGAAATTACAGCGCAAATATTGAGGAAAAATTGTTCAGGCAGAAATAAAATTATGTTAGAAGAAGAAAGGAACAAGGGACAAGGAGCAAGTAATCATGCCCTGATAATTTCGCAGAGGACAGTAAAATTTAAGAAGTGGGTTACTACACTAAGGAATGTTTCTAAACTCCCTTTAGGGGAAGGGGGGCGAAATAAGAAAGGTGAAGGATGCATTTGCCTTCACCTCTTTACGACGGGACATATCACCCGTCACTCTTTGGCAGTTTGGAAACTGCGTTTGTTTATTAGTGTTAAGTTAGAAAAAAAAAGTGGTAACTCGTAAAATAAGTACTCCTTTTTTTCCACAACCCAAAATTTTTATATATGTAGTTTTTCCTTTTTAGCTAAAAGATCTTCCACAGTTTCCCTATACATTTCATCGGGCACACAACAGTCAACAGGACAAACAGCCGCACATTGTGGTTCTTCATGGAATCCCTGGCACTCGGTACATTTATTTGGAGTTATGTAATAAATATCTGTAGCGACAGGAGCATTCTTTTGTTCTGCATCGACGACTGTTCCATCCATTAATGTGTACGGGCCTTTTACACTGGTGCCATCCGCTATCGCCCACTCAACGCCTCCTTCATAAATTGCATTATTGGGGCATTCAGGTTCGCAGGCACCACAATTAATACATTCTTCCGTTATCTTGATTGCCATAAGTTTAATTTTGGATTATTACGGTATAAATTTCGATTAGATGTCACAAATATAAAAGGATATAATTTTTATACCAATGATTTTACAAGATAGAATAGATCACCTGCGAAAGTTGGGTAATTATATGTTGAGTAATGAGCCTTTATGGCAAGAAGCAAAACAAAAAGCCTCTTTTCAAAACGGCTGGTTTATTCCTGAATTCATTGAGCTTGCAGTCAAAAATATTGCTCAGTGTTTTTTGGATGGCGTGGCACTTAACAAATGGATAACAAATTATCATCTGCCATCTGTCACCCGACAACCAAAAACTATAGGCGTAGTCATGGCAGGCAATATACCTCTCGTGGGATTTCATGATTTGCTCTCAGTATTTATTTCGGGTCACAAAGCGGCTATCAAATCTTCTTCAAAAGATGAAATTTTAATAAAGCATCTTTCGGAAGTATTGATAGGCTGGGAACCGGAAATAAATAATCTTATCAGTTTTTCACAGTTTTTGACGAATTGTGATGCCTACATAGCTACAGGAAGCAATAATACTTCCCGGTATTTTGAATATTATTTCGGGAAGTATCCCAATATCATTCGTCGCAATAAAACTTCTGTTGCGATTCTCACAGGCCGCGAAACAAAGCCTGAGTTAGAAAGCCTGACCGATGATGTTTATTTATTTTTTGGATTAGGCTGCCGGAATGTTACCAAAATCTATGTCCCGAACGGTTATATTTTTGAGCCTTTGCTTTCCGCTTTTTCAAAATATAATTACCTCGCTGATCACCATAAGTACAAAAACAATTATGACTATAACCTGACGATTCACATACTGAATAATAAATTTTACATGACCAATAGTTCCATATTGCTGGTTGAAGATTCTTCCATTTTTTCGCCAATCAGCCAGTTAAATTATGAATACTATAAGGACGAGAATTCATTGTTGTCATCGCTAAATGACAACCAGGAAGTCCAATGCATCATCGGACTTGACCAAACTCCCTTTGGAAAAGCTCAATCACCTGCTCTTTTTGATTATGCTGACAAGACAGATACAATGGCTTTTTTACAGTCTCTTTAAAACTTATCCCTTTCTTTTCTGCTCATTTGTGTTTAAATTTGTTATCGCATGAAGTACGAAAGTCTTAGTAAATTTCTTGTTAAACTAAACGAGCGGTTTATAAACTACCCGTGCCCTGCATTATTTTTGAAGTCAGGGCACAGACTTTGACTGATATAATATTTAAAAACTAAAAATTCTAATACACCATGAAGTGGAAACAACTATTGCTGATCGTTTCAATAAGCGCAGGATCAGCCTTAGCCAGTGTGTGGGGCTATAACAAATTCACACATCATCAGGCAGCATTTGTTCAAACGCAGGGAAACATACCTGCAAACTATGCTGGTTTCTTTGACAAAACTACATCTGGTGACCCTGTCGATTTTTCAAAAGCTGCCAATTCCTCAGTACAGTCCGTAGTACACATTAAAACAAAAATTGCCGCAAAAAAAGTAAGTAACGATCTGCCGCGCAATCGTGGGAATGGTTTTGATGATTGGTTCAATCAATTTTTTGATTTTGGCCCAACCATTATTCCGGAGCAACGTGCCTCCGGAAGCGGTGTCATTATCAGTGAAGATGGTTATATAGTTACAAATAATCACGTAATTTCTGACGGTGAAAAGGGGATTGCTTCTGAGATTACCGTGACACTACACAACAAAAAGACTTACAAAGCAAGAGTTATCGGTTATGATCCAAACTATGATCTTGCCGTTCTAAAAATTGATGGTAATAATTTGCCCTTTATGCTCTATGCCAATTCAGACGATGTTCAATTAGGCCAATGGGTTTTAGCGGTAGGCTATCCTCTTTCATTGGAAACAACAGTTACTGCCGGTATCATAAGTGCGAAAGGAAGAACCATTGGCATTAATGGCAGGCAGGGACAAGCTCCTGTTGAGTCATTTATTCAAACAGACGCGGCTGTAAACCAGGGAAACAGTGGTGGTGCGTTGGTTAATACAAGTGGCCAGCTTATTGGAATTAACTCTGCAATACTTGCTCCTTCCGGTACATACGCCGGTTATTCATTTGCAATCCCGGTAAATCTTGTGAAAAAAGTTGTTGGTGACATTATTCAATTTGGAAATGTGCAGAGAGGATATTTGGGAGTCAGTTATCCAAATGAAGAATTAAGTGAAGAGCAGATGAAACAAATGGGAATTAATGACAATGAAGAAGGTGTTTATGTATCTGGCGTAGCTCCTGACGGCGCTGCCCAGGCAGCCGGAATCAAGAGAGGTGATTTGATTACTAAGATCAATGGTACTGAAGTAGCAAGTGGTCTTGAAATGAGTTCAGTGCTTGCTAATTATAAACCCGGCGATAAAGTACAGGTGACCTACAAACGTAAAGGATCTGAAAATACAGCTGAAGTTGTATTGAAAAAATCCCCTGGAAATTATGAAGCGGTAAACACGGCGAATGTTCAGGATGAAGTTGGCGCCGATTTAGAGACTCTCGATTCAAAGAAAGCTGAACAGTACAATATTCAAGGTGGTGTTGTTGTAAAAAGCATTAAAAAAGGTGGACCGATAAGCAAGACGAGAATGGAAGAAGGTTTCATCATAACCAGTGTAAATGGTATTGATGTAAGAAATGTAGATGAGTTAGGAAAAGCTTTGTTTAATGCAAGGGGCACTGTTAAATTAGAAGGTATGTATCCGGGTTCTGATATGTATACTTATCCTCTTAACTTAAATGGAGAATAAAAGTTTCCGGTTATTATTGATAAACAAAAAAGCCGTCTCATTTTGAGGCGGTTTTTTATTATGCAGGCGGCCGGGTAATTCTATCGGGTTTCTGTTGCCTGAATGGGTACGTTCGGGCGGGCATCTCACACTTCAACGGCTAGTAATTCTGATGAATAGACAAGTGTGCTTTCAGAATTTTTCAAATACTAAATATTCCCAGGCCTTCATTTCAAAATCTTTGTGATCAGAAAAATCCCTTTTTATTTGTGAAAAGATATCTCTAAACTTTCCGCTTACTTCATTCGTAGTAAGGCTAACATTGCTATCCGAAAGATTTAAAATAATTAGTACTTCATGATCCCCATTTTTTCTCAGGTAAGCAAATACATTCTGATCATGGCTTGTATTAATTTTAATAGTTTTAGAACCGGGGTCACCGGCTCGTAGGGCAGGGTTGTTAGAATGTAAATTCAGCAAAGTTTTGTAGAAATCATGTAATTCATTTTTTCCGCTCCATTTGATTTCATCTTTCTCAAAAAATTTCAACCGCTTTAGGTTCGGCAGTTCCTGCCCACTATAGATCAAAGGAATGCCATTCCAGGTGCAACTAAAAACAGCTAAAGGCTTCGCCATGTCACCGTATTTTTCATATTCAGTGCCGTTCCAGCTATTTTCGTCATGATTGCTGGTAAACCATGCACGCATCGATGCATCGCCGATCGCATCATATTCATTTAAAACCGTGCTGAGAGTATTTATTGAAAGATGTTGCTTGTAAAATTCTTCAGTTTTGTGCATCCACGTCCACGTATAGGCTGCATCAAATGTGCCCATGTATTCGGGATGTTCGATTGGATCGAGTTCACCTAACCAAAACAAAGCTTTGATCGCATCAAGTTCCTGTCTTGCTTTTTGCCAAAAATCAAGTTCCACCCAAAAAGCCAAATCACAACGAAACCCATCAATATCAGTTTCATCAATCCAGAATTTCATGGCATCGATCATATCTCTTACCATATCCGGGTTATGAAAATTCAACTCGATAATATCATCCATTCCTGAGGCTCGTTTAAAATCTCCTGTAGAGCGCTCTCTCTCGTAATAATCAGGATGTTCTATAGTCCATTTATGATCCCAACCCGTATGATTTGCCACCCAATCAATAAGCACTCTGAAATTAAGCGCATGCGCTTCCCTGACGAGAATTTTGAAATCGTCAAGAGTACCGAATTCCGGATTTACAGAAATATAATCAGATACGGCGTAATAGCTACCAAGAACCCCTTTTTTGTTTTTCTGTGCAATTGGAGTCACGGGCATAAACCAAAGAGTTTTTACACCCATGTCTTTTAACCGGGGCAATTCTTTTATAAAAGCTTTAAAACTTCCTTCTTTGGTGTACTGGCGGACATTAATTTCATAGATATTGGTTGAATGCGTCCAATCAAGAGGTTTAAAATCGTAACTCATAAAAGTTGTAAGCGAATTTGTGAAAATAACGACTCGGATGATGATAAGAAAATTATGTTTTAACCTCATCCACTTTATCTTCCATTATGTATTCTGTAACTTGCAATGCAATTTTCCTTATAATCCTCAATAAAATCAGGAAAACCCTGGTTCTATGAAACAATTCGAAGTTCCCATAATATACCGAGGTCCTTTGATCACAGCGATTAAAAAGATGAGAAAGGACAGCGACAGGATGAAAAGGGATTTTACGCCGACTCTTCTTGACTTTGGTCCTTTGAGAATTTATCTCGCCCGGCATTTTGGATTTTGTTATGGCGTGGAAAATGCAATTGATATAGCTTTTAAAACGGTGGAAGAAAACCCTGGTAAAAGAATTTTTTTATTGAGTGAGATGATCCATAATCCGCAGGTAAATTCCGACCTGCAGGACCATGGTGTGAAATTTTTGCAGGATACTTATGGTAATACGCTGATCCCTTTTGGTGAACTGAATGCAGATGATATTGTTCTTATTCCGGCATTCGGCACTACCCTGGAAATTGAAAAAAAATTGAATGATATTGGAATCCAAACTGAAAAATATAATACAACTTGTCCCTTTGTTGAAAAAGTTTGGAACAGGTCTGAGATGATCGCGAAACAGAATTACACTATTATCATTCACGGCAAACCAAAACATGAAGAAACAAGAGCTACATTCTCACACGCTTCAGTGAATTCCCCATCTGTTATTGTGAAAGACATGGAGCAGGCAAAAGAATTGGCTAAATATATTGCAGGAAAAAAACCTTATTCCCTCTTCTACGAAGAATTTAATGGTCAGTATTCTGAGGATTTTGATGCAGGCAAAGATCTGGAAAGAATCGGTGTGGTGAATCAAACCACCATGCTGGCCAGCGATACACAGGCTATTGCCGATTATCTTAAGCAGATAATGATCAATAAATATGGATTGGCTGAAGCAAATATTGAAGAACATTTTGCTGATACGCGTGATACACTTTGCTATGCTACCAACGATAACCAAAATGCGGTCATTGATCTGCTTAAAACCGATGCTGATCTTGCCATAGTAGTTGGAGGGTATAATTCTTCCAACACCTCTCATCTTGTGGAACTTTGTGAAGAAAAATTGCCAACTTATTTTATCAACAACGAAGAAAAAATCCTTTCATCGAAAGAAATCCTGCATTATAATTTTCACACAAAAGAAGAAATGCTCACTCCTGATTACCTGCCCTCAAAACAACCTGTAAAAATTCTTCTTACAAGCGGAGCATCTTGTCCCGATGCCCTGGTTGAGGGAGTAATAAAAAAATTAATAAGCTTTTTTAAAGTCACGAAAACGACGGAGGAGGTGATTGAAAATTTTGGTTAACGCTTACATGAACGCTGCCTTCTATTAGGGCTTGTACAATAACTCATAATATTCATTTGCCATCCTGTTACTATCAAACTGAAAACGGACATCATTCATTCCGTTCTTGACTATCTCGCGCCAGGCTTCATAGTTGTCATAATAGAGAGGTAAAATTTGATTATTTAATATTTGGTACAAACAATTTAAGTCATATTCATCCTGATCGTGTACAGTCATATTTGTATAATCAGCCAATGGCACGACAAAACCATTTAAACCGTTCTTCATAAACTCCGGTATCCAGCCATCATCTGTTGAAAAATTTACTGCGCCGTTCATAGCGGCCGTCATTCCGCTGGTTCCGGATGCTTCACGCGGCACACGCGGATTATTCAACCAACAATCTGCACCCTGTTTCAAACGTCTTGAGAGCATCAGCTCATAACCAATAAGAACAGATACATTTTTATACTTTCTGCTTAAATGAACGAGATTATTGAATTCAGTGATAGCGGGATAATCGACCGGGTAGGGCTTACCGGCCCAAATAATCTGCACAGGATATTTTTTATTATTGATTAGCTCTTCAAAGCGTTCTTCATCGGTAGTTAAAAAACTCGCCCGTTTATAGCCGGCAAACCTTCTTGCCCAAACGATAGTAAAGATTTTTGTGTCGAAAAGTTTCCCGGTTTGATCTGCTACGATTTCAAAAGTTCTTTTTTTAAGAAATTTTTTTCGTTCGTCAAATACAGCGTTGTAGTTTTTGTCCTTTGCTTCATACAACTGGTCGTCTGCCCAGTATTTCCAATTTTGGGCATTCGTAATAGAAATGATATTGCAGATATTATCATACTTGCTCCACATGGCTCGCGACACTCTTCCATGCAGTTGAGATACACCATTCGCCAATCTTGCAAAACGGAGAGCTGCCAATGAATGATTAAACATATCGTCTGGATTGCCGGTAAGCTTTTTTACCTCCTCAATAGAAAGGCCACAGAAATAACTCATTTTGTGACAAAGCTGGATATCATGTTTTTCATTCCCGGCTTCCTCAGGCGTATGCGTAGTGAATACTAACCGCTTTCTTACTTCTTCAATATTGTTATTGTATTTTTTGTAGAGATAAAATGCAGCAGATAAACCATGTGCTTCATTTAAATGATATACTTCCGGCTTAAATCCTATTTCATCAAGCAGCTTGGCGCCACCAACCCCCAGCAAAATAAACTGAGCCACCTTTGTGGCAACATTTGCGTCATATAACCGATGAGATATAGTTTGGGAAACATAATCATTCTCGGGAATATCTGTAGTAAGCAGAAATAATGGTGCCGTATTGAATCTTTCAGGATTCAGATAAAATACTTTGACCCAGACAGGATGTTCATGTACAGTGATCTGGTATTTAATTCCTGTGTCTTCCAAAAAACTATATTGCTTTTCCATCCAGGTCACTTGCAAAGTCTGATCCTGGTTACGGGCCTGGTCATAATAGCCGTACTTCCATAAAATGCCTATGCCGATCAGGTTTTGATTTAATTCGTAAGCACTTCGTAAATGTGAGCCGGACAGAAATCCCAAGCCTCCGCTGTAAATCTTCAATGGCTGGTGAATAGCGAATTCCATAGAAAAATAACCAACCCGTTTTGAATAGCGCTGATCAACATGGTACGGTACTTTGAAATTTTTAAAACTCATAGTGTGAATTTTACACAATGTGTGCGAATATACAGGCAAAAAATTAATCAGTCAACGTTTGTTCACATAGCAGGTGAAAAACTTTATTTTGCGAGCATTATACAGCAACTAAGGTTGACCAAAGATTATTTATTTAATTTTTTCTGTGGCTTCTTTATTTCTTTCTTTTTGATTTCCTTTTTCTTCGGGAAAGTTCCCTCGAACGCACAATCCACTCCTCTGTGTGATCCGCAACCTTCTATTTCAGTGATAGTAACTGATGAAGATGTAAAACTGAATCGCAGCACACAGAAATCACCGCCGGAACGATATACGGCCATATTGCCCGAAGTAAAACTGGCTTCTCCTCTCAGCTCACCGGTACAATTATTTTTCCTTTCAAAATGCACAAAAAAAATCATCCTGCCCTGTTTTTTGCTATCGCGGATAGAAACAAGATTCCATTTACCTTTCACATAATCGCCGGAATACTTATTTTTCTTTGGAAAAGATTCAACGGGGTTGATGAGGTCTATCTTTTGTTCATCGAGTGCGTCAGTCATGATAAGCAGGAAAGATTTCGCTTCCGCATTAAGAACATACACGTTCTTGCCTTCATTGGTTGTTCCATCCGGATTTTTTCTGGTTATTCCCTTTGAAAGAGTCAGGCGTTTATCAATATTAAAAAACTGTTGAGTAGAAGGATTGGTATCTGGAATCAATACCGGCATTCCCGCAATGAAATTATTTTTTTTGTCAAAACATAAAAGGATTATGGATTTATGATCAGCAGATATGGTTTTTATAAAAAGATAAGTTCCGCCATTTGCAGATGATATCCGGATAAGCGGATACATTTTTGGCCTCTCCGCTTTTCCCAAAATTCTGTTTAGCACACTGTCCGGAACAAAATGATTCAGGACTTTATAGCTTATCAGCAAGGTGTCATTTGCTTTTTTTGTGACTGAAGTATCGGCAACCTGGTAAGGAGGGCTTACCGGTTCGAAGGTTTTAATAAAATCACCGATATCAACGGTCTCTTCTCCCGATAAGGAAACTTTCTTTTTATGTGAGCAGGCAAATAAGATAAAAACCAAAAAAAATGCGATCAACCGGAATTTTCCTTTCATATGCTAAGTCCAATGAGCACCGAATTTACTTCTTTCTTCTTTTAACTCCACCTGAAATTTTTATTATTTCAATTATTTTTTTAGATTTGTCTAAAATTTTATTTAGACGTGTTGAATTATTCCGTTAGCAAAGAAAATTATATTAAGGCGATTTTCCATTTGCAAAAAGATCAATATACGGTTACCACCAATGCGCTGGCCGAAAGGTTAAATACCAAGCCTGCGTCGGTTACGGATATGATGAAAAAATTAAAAGCAAAGAAATTACTCCACTATCAGCCTTACCAGGGTTTCCGGTTAAGTAATGAAGGGAGAAAAGTAGCACTGGATATCATACGGAGACATAGGTTATGGGAATTCTTTTTGGCCGAAAAATTAAAGTTCAAATGGGATGAGGTGCATGCTGTTGCCGAAGATCTTGAACATGTAAGCAGCAAAAAATTAATTGACAAACTGGATGAATTCCTGGGTAACCCAAAATTTGATCCCCATGGCGACCCGATCCCTGACAGCCTGGGAAAAATGGAAAACAGCGCTCAAATAAATCTTACCGAATTGCCGGTCAATAAGCCTGCGGAGGTTTGCCGGGTTATTAATCAGTCTGATGAATTGCTTGAACTGTTACAACACAAAAAAATCAATATCGGAACAAAACTGGAAGTGAAAAGAAAATTTGGTTTTGATCATTCCATAGAAATTAAATTGAGGCAACAACCTTCTTTCTCCATCAGTGAGCAATTAGCCAAAAATATTTATGTAACCCTATGAAAGATCAACATGCACATGTTTCTTTAAGTGAAGTACACGGAAGTGTCGATACCAACTTACCCTCACACCCAGTATGGAAAAAAATGCTTTCTTTTTTTGGTCCTGCTTATTTGGTCAGCGTGGGATATATGGACCCCGGTAACTGGGCTACCGATCTTGCCGGTGGAAGCAAGTTTGGATATTCACTTATTTGGGTTTTATTGATGAGTAACCTGATGGCTTTATTATTGCAAAGTTTATCAGCGAGGCTTGGGATTGTGAGAGGGAGAGATCTTGCACAGGCGAACCGCGAAACGTATCCCAGGTACATCAACCTGGTTTTATATATTCTTGCCGAGGTGGCCATAGCGGCTTGTGATCTTGCGGAAGTATTGGGAATGGCTATCGGTATTCAACTGCTTACCGGTTTACCGCTATTGGACGCAGTGCTGGTGACGGTTCTCGATACGTTTCTTTTTCTTTTATTGCAGCGGCTTGGTATGCGAAAGATGGAAGCTTTTATTATTGGGCTTGTGGGAATAATCGGCTTTTCGTTTTTAACTGAAATAATTCTTGCAAAACCAAACCTGGGTCAGGTAGTTAAAGGTTTCGCACCGCATATACCGGGTGATGAGGCTTTGTACATCGCCATTGGAATTATCGGCGCGACTGTGATGCCTCACAATTTATATTTACACTCCGCATTGGTTCAAACAAGAATATTCAGGAGAGACGATAAGGGTATCCGGCGGGCACTCAAGCTAAATTTTATTGATAGCACAATTGCTTTAAACCTTGCATTTTTTGTAAATGCCGCTATATTAGTTCTGGCTGCTTCCGTTTTCTTTTTCAGGGGAAGAACAGATGTGGCAGAGATAAAAAAAGCTTATGAATTATTGAGTGGTTTTTTGGGTACAAAGTTAGCGCCCACTTTATTTGCCATTGCTTTGATAGCAGCGGGTCAAAGTTCCACTATTACAGGTACGCTTGCCGGGCAAATTGTTATGGAGGGTTATTTAAGGCTTCGAATTAATCCGTGGATAAGAAGATTAATGACAAGATTGCTTGCCATTATTCCTGCAGTAATTGTCATTCTTATCAATGGTGAAAATAATATTGACAGCTTGCTGATTTTAAGCCAGGTGATCCTCAGCCTGCAACTGGGTTTCGCGATCATTCCCCTGATCCATTTTGTGAGTGATAAAAAATCGATGGGCAAATTTGCGATCAGGCCATTAACAAAATTTGCTGCATGGATGGTTACGGCTGTTCTTGTTTATTTAAATATCAGGATGGTGGTTGAGCAAGGCGCTGATTATTTTACAACTTCGGAAAATATTTTCTGGAAAGTGATCATTCTCTTTGGCGGTTTGTTGTTTGTAGCTTTGCTCATCATTTCTTTTGTTTACCCGCTTATGAGTAAAAAACGTCGCGATATTCCTGAGGTACACGCGGGACCCAGCGGTCTGCAAAAGATCGAGGTGCCCGCTTTTAGAAAAATTGCTGTTGCGCTTGAGTTCAGCGAAAAAGATGAAAAACTGCTTTCTTATGCTATTGGCCAGGCACGTGAGCAAACATCATTTATACTTATTCATGTTGTGGAAAGCGCTTCTTCAAAAATTTTGGGAGAGGATACAGATGATCTTGAATCAAGAAGCGACCAGGACCACATTAATTTTTATGCACAACGATTAATTGAAATAGGATATGACGCAAAAGGAATTTTAGGATTTAATCAACGGGCAAAAGAAATTGTACGGATCATTAAAGAAAATGATGCTGATATGCTGGTAATAGGAGCGCATGGCCATACCGGTATTAAAGATTGGGTTTACGGGCAAACGATCGATTCGGTCCGGCATGAATTAAAAATACCGGTGTTGGTAGTTCATGTATAAAACTAGTGAATGGTGAGTTGTCAGTAGTTGAATGCCCTACTTTTAGACTCACCATTCACTACTGACAACTCACATTTAACTTAACAGTAGCTCATTTCAGTCCCACAAGATTATTCAGAATATCTTTCACGAACGCCTGATTCCTGTAATCAGCATCAAAAAAGCGATATTTTATTTCGCCATCCTTTCCTACTATATAAACCGCCGGAACGGGAAGGTATATCGCACCGGGTTTTTGTCCATTATTGGCCGCCAGGTCAATACCGGCCGTCTTGTAACGACCTACTGTTTTATCATCAACCAGGTAAGCCACATCATATGCTTTCATGATTTTCATATCATCATCAATAATGATTGAATAAATTGCTTTTGTTTTTTCAATGGTCTTTGATACACCTTCCTGCTTTTCGGGAGTGATAACAATAAGTTGCGCTCCTTTTTCTTTTATCAACGGTAATGAGTCTTCAAGTTTTTGCAATTCTTTACTGCAATACGGACACCAATAGCCCCTGTAAAAAACGATTATAACAGGGCCTTTTTTCCGAATATCTTTCAGCTCTATCACGTTTTGATTTTGATCCTTTGCTTTAAAGTCAGGGGCTTTCGAATTGATAAATAAACCTTCAGGCTTTTCCTGAGCGTAAAGACTTATTGTAATAATCAAAAAAAAACTCAATAAAAATCTTGTCATGTCCTTTTAATTATTGATCAAAAATAAAATTTTCAGGTTTGTAGAAAGTTCAGGCCAGGTCATATTAACAAAACCTTCTTTTCTTCTATATTTACATCTTTACCTAAACACTGACTATGTCAAATACACATTATAAAAAATGGTGGCTCTATATGCCAATAGGTTTCTTGTTTGTCAGCGCAGGAATATTAGCGATTGTTTATTCACTCGACAAACTTCCAAACAATGACTGGACGGTATGGGCAACGGTTTCGATTCTGGCTATTAATTTAGGTCTTGGATTTTTGGGCAGTGCATTGATACATAAGATAAAATCAGACCTCATCAGAAGGGAACGTTTAAAACACCGCGGCCCGGAACAGGAAGAAATCTGATTTATTTTTAAACATAAAATAGACTGCTCCATTCAGACAAGCAAAGCTAAGAAGATAGCGAAAATGCAATGGTTCTTTCAATACAAACGCAGCAAAAACGCAAAATACTACAAGGGTCACTCTTCCTGGATCATTTTTAATTGATAACCACTTAGACCGGCTGCATAACAATAACGGTTCGCGGGCACCACAAAGCAATATTCAATAAACGCAATGAACCGGCTTAGCAAAATTACTTTCCATAGCGGCCAACCTTTTTGTTGTAAATGATAGTACCAGGCAAAGGTCATAAACGTATTTGAGCAGATTAATAAAAGTACAGTCTGCATGAAAATTTTGGTTATTTAAATTAAAAGTCCCACCGCAGTGGGACAAATTTTTTAGCCATTCTGTTTTTATTAGTTTTCGGCTGCTGCCAAACTTCTAAAATCAACACTCACCAGTTTACTTACTCCCGGCTCCTGCATTGTAACACCATAGATAACATCGACACTGCTCATGGTCATTTTATTGTGAGTGACGATGATGAATTGCGAGTTTTCGCTGAACCGGCGTATCATGTTGGTAAACTTGCCCACATTGGCATCATCAAGCGGAGCATCTACTTCATCCAGAATGCAGAAGGGTGCAGGTTTGATCAGGTAAATGGCAAATAACAAAGCCGTAGCTGTTAATGTTCTTTCTCCTCCGCTCAATTGTGTTAATGAAGTGGGACGTTTGCCTTTTGGTTTTGCCACCACATCAATGCCGCTTTCAGCAAGGTTTTCCGGGTTTTCTAAAATAAGATCACATTGGTCATCATCAGTAAATAAGGTCTTAAATACCATTTGGAAATGGTCCCGGACCAAATTGAAAGTTTCTAAAAATTTTTGATTAGCTGTTGCTTCCACTTCCTGGATAGTTTGAAGTAAACTATCTTTTGCGGTTACCAGGTCATTCTTTTGTTCAAGAATAAATTCATATCGCTTTTTCATTTCCTGGAATGCTTCAATTGCAGTCGGATTCACCTCTCCTAAATTTTCCAAACGCTTTTTCATGCGATCAGTTTTCTCCTGTAACTCTTCTGCAGATGCATCACCGGTGCGTGGCTGATCCAGGATATCTTCCAGCTGAATTTTAAATTCCACATTTAATCTTTCCTTTGTTCCCGCCAGCTGAAGTTTCAGATCATTCAACCGATCCTTTATTTCACCAAGCAAATGCTCTGCCAGTTCCCTGTTTTTTATTTTGTGCCTGAGCTCACTTTCTTTTTCATTTAATTGATTACGCAAATTGTAATAGGCCTGGTCCGTTTCATTCAATTTTCTTTCTTCTCCTTCCCTGCTCTTCATTAAGCTGACCAATAATTCTTCTGTTTCTTTCAGAAGGTCTTCTGATTGTAAAATATTTTCCGCCGTCTCTAAAAGCAAAGTTGCATTGTTCCTGATCTGAGCCTGCAGATCTTTCAGTTGATTATTTTTAAATTCCAATTCCTGCTTTAACGCACTGATCTTACTTTGTTGTTTCGTGACCTGCAGGTTGAATTCATTGTACTGGCGGCTGGCTTCATTATAATTATTCTCTTCCAGCAAACGCAAAATTCAGTGGAAGGAGTGCGCATTGACCTGGCGGCTGGCTTCATTATAATTATTCTCTTCCAGCTTAAATGCTTCTTCCGCATCTTTCAGGCGATT
>Ga0207106_1043_pt1 | contig 28412 bp, 21 predicted proteins | sample Alteio_BWMinHeat_78_FD_153535 | JGI IMG/M metagenome (GOLD analysis project Ga0207106, IMG submission 153535) | Enriched cells from forest soil in Barre Woods Harvard Forest LTER site, Petersham, Massachusetts, United States -... | ecosystem: Environmental > Terrestrial > Soil > Temperate forest >...
AAACAATAATGAACAGATCGGTTGAGAATATTGAATATTAAAATTTGTTTCTTATCTGGGGTTTGAGATTTGCTATTTGGAATTTCTCTTTTATTCTTTTTAATTTTTTCACTAAATATTTTTCGTAATAAAGCTCCAAAAAACAAATAACAAGAACCAAATAAATTAAAAACAATAATGAACAATCAGCTGAGGGGTATTGAATATTAAAATTTGTTTCTTATTTGGGATTTGAGATTTGCTATTTGGAATTTCTATTTTATGACTTATCTGGATTGGATAGTCCTGATTTTTACTCTGACTGCGATTATTGCCTACGGGCTTTATAAAAGTCGTACGACACATAATCTCGAAGGTTATTTCCTTTCCAACCGCAGCATGAGCTGGGGACTGATCCTGCTAAGTATAATAGGTACGCAGGCCAGCTCCATCACTTTTCTTTCTGCACCGGGCCAGGCTTATACAGATGGCATGCGTTTCGTTCAATATTATTTTGGATTGCCCCTCGCTACCATTGTTATCTGCATTGTCTTTGTCCCCATTTTCTCCAAATTGAAAGTTTACACAGCGTATGAATATCTCGAAACAAGATTTGATGTAAGAACGAGAACACTTACTTCATTTCTTTTTTTATTGCAACGTGGTTTATCAACCGGCATCAGTGTATTCGCTCCTTCCATTATACTTTCCTCATTACTAGGTTGGAATATTTACTGGACAAATCTCTTTATGGGCGGGCTGCTGATCATTTATACGATGAGCGGTGGTGCAAAAGCGGTGGCATATACTCAACAACTTCAACTGATCATTATTTTCCTGGGGATGTTTTTAGCCGCCTATATGGTGGTACACATGCTGCCGGCAGGCATTGGTTTTTTAGATGCGTTGCATGTAAGCGGCAAACTGGGAAAACTAAATGTGATCACGACAGGATTTAAAAACGGAAAATTCGACTGGAGTGATCAGTATAATTTATTAAGCGGCATCATTGGGGGATTTTTTCTTGCCCTGTCTTATTTCGGTACAGATCAGTCGCAGGTGGGAAGATATTTAACGGCAAGCTCTATCAAAGAAAGCCGGTTAGGACTATTGATGAATGGAATTGTAAAAGTGCCGATGCAATTTTTGATTTTGCTGGTCGGAGCATTGGTGTTTACATTTTACCAGTTTAATAATGCACCCATATTTTTCAATGATACGCAAATAAGCAAGCTGCAGAATTCTTCTTATAAGGATTCTTTCAACGTGGTGCAGGCTCAGTATCTTGTTCTCACAAAAGAAAAAGGCGAAGCGGTTGCAAGATTTTCCCAGATCCTCAATAATAATAATGAAAAAGCAATTGACAGAAGGGCCAATGAACTAAGGCAATTACAACACAACTCCGATAGCTTGAGGGGTAAAGTAAAACAATGGATCAATTCATCAGGTGGTGATGGTAATGATACTAACTATATTTTTTTGCGGTTCGTAATTGATTATTTACCGGCTGGATTAGTTGGATTACTCATCGCAATCATCTTCCTGGCTTCGTGGGGAAGCATTGCGGCAGCATTGAATTCACTTTCTTCCTGTACCATGGTAGATTTACATAAACGATTTTCGAAACGTGCTATTGCACCCGAAAAAGAATACAAGTGGTCGAAGTGGTATACGCTGGCCTGGGGAATATTTTGTATCGTAGTAGCCATGTTCACTTACAATATTGGCAACAGCCTGATAGAGGCCGTGAATGTACTGGGTTCATTATTTTACGGCGTGATACTCGGCGTATTTTTAGTGGCCTTCTTTTTCAAAAATATTAAAAATGGTTTTGCCGTTTTTTTAGGGGCATTAGTGGCCGAATGTGGAGTACTAACAGTCTTCACCTTTGTTAAGCTCGGCTATTTTCAATTAGGGTTTCTTTGGTTAAACCCGATTGGAGCAATCGGAGTAATACTTTTTACTTTGATATTTAATGTTGTGCTGAAACAAAAAGAAAAGCCAATATAGAGTTAAGCTGATTACATAATCCTTCGTCAAGCTCAGAACTATTTCAATTGATCTAACAACTTTTCATTGAGCCGGACATAATCATCATTCTTTGCTTCCTTTGCCAGTTCAATTGATTTTAGCGCAGATGCTTTTGCTTCATCTTTTCTTCCAAGCTTAGCCAATGTATTTGCACGCTGATGATAGATCCAATAACCATCGGGCTGTTGTTCGATCGCTTTATCAAACCATGCGAGAGCCTGCTTAAGATCTTTGCCGTTATTCAGATAATACAATCCTGCCTGGAAGTAAGGACGGTTGTCTTTGTTCATGGCTTCGTCGATCTGTTTCATCACAACTGCTTCCACATCTTCGGAAATAGGCAAAACAACGGCTGTATTTTCCCACATGATGTGCAGTTCGCAGCTGGAAGGATTGACATTGGCAAACTGCATTGTGAATGTTTCCATTTTTTCTTTCATCTCCATGGGTTTTACATCTACCCTGGCTACATCATTTTCCTGCTTATAGGCAGCAGGGTTTGTTACATCCAGTTGCTTTGTGATAATGATCGTCCATTTATCTTTATCAGGGATCGTGAGAAGTCCATATTTTCCCGCAGGAACTTTTGTATTGCCAACTGTTACAGTATCAGCGAAACTAATTGTCGTAGCATTGTTGGCACCGGTTCTCCAAATTTTTCCATAAGGAACCAGGTCACCAAAAACCTTACGGCCCTTTACACCTGGCCTGGAATAAGAAAGTTCAATGGATGAAATTCCAAAATCCTGTGTGATAGTTTGCGGGGGACTCGGAGGAGGTGTTTTAATGGTTTGAGCATTTGATAAAAATGAAATAGTAAGTGCAAGTGTGCAAAAAAATGATTTTCTCATAGCAAACAATTTTTATGATTTTAATTTATTAATAAAGGAGTTTATATCCATTCACGCTTTTGGCCAGCAATCATAGCCAATCTTTAATGCATCTTTTATTTGTGAAAAAATTTCCTTGTCAAATTTTTTTATATGAAAACAGGCTTTGCCTTTTAAGCATTTAAGCAATTCCGGTTTGATCAATTTTTTTATTTCATTATCACCATAAACAGGCATATAATAAAAACCCACATAACCTTTTTGCACCAATGCAGATGCAAACCAAAGTTCATCTCTTTTTCTTCCAAAAATTTCAACCGGTTTTTTGCTGATCAGCACAACCTTTCCTTCCCTACCGCCCAGCAATTTCATAGTTCCTTTGTCATAAGGGGTCAGCATTTTTTTTATCTCGTCAAATATGGGAATAAGTTGTGGCTGACCGGGTGATTTATCTGAGTACTTTATTTTTATTTCGTTTTTGCCAGATGCTGATCTTTTTCCGGAAGCTTTAGAAGTGGTTTTTTTTGAGGTTGTTTTTGCAATTGGAGGCATACCGGCTTTTGTCAAAAATAAGAAACTCATTTGTCACTATCAAAAGGAACAATTACGGTAACCCGTTTCATTTTTTTATTTTTCTTTTTCCATTTGGGACCTTGTTTGATAAGCCGTATCGCTTCTTCATCGCATTTTTGACAAAGTGATTTTTCCACCTTGATGTTGACAGGATTGCCAGTTTGATTTATTTCAAATGAAAGTTCTACTTGTCTTTTGTCCATCACGCTCCTTATATCGCCGGGAATATTGACATTGTTAGCGAGATAGGTATCATAATTTATCCAGCCATCGGCAGGTTCCGGTTCCTCAAATTTCATACTGCCATTGCGTGAACGGGCAGTATCTGGTTTCTGATAGCTTATAATTTTGTCAGCTACTGCCTTATCATCCCGGAGAATGACCTTATTGCCTGCAATATTATTTTTTAACCGGGTAAGATTATTTTCAAACCCGATAGAATGTACCTGCACGTCCAAAATGGAATCACCGGATATTAATGTAAAATTTCCCTGTGCATCTGCATAAGTTCCTATACTATACCTGGTACTCGTAATATTTGCAAATGGCAAAGGATTGTCATTTGAATCAACCACGCGACCCAGGAAATAGTTTATTTTTTGCTGATTTTCCTGTGCATTCTGTTTTCCAAAGCCGATTAAACCCTCCGGAGATTTATTATTTGCCCTGGCTGCCTGTTTGCTCTTAGGAGTCACTTCATTATTATTATTTTCTGTTACAAGTGAATCCGTTTGAATATTTATTGAATCATATTCTTGTACTTTGAAATCAGACGCGGCGGTTACAGGATTTAGAAAAGCAGCAGCTGTATTATTTGAATCAGCAGAACGAAGCACGGATTTTCGGGATATTTTTTTACCGGAAGCTGCAATTATCATTTTTGATGTTTTGCTACTGCTATCAGCAACGGTCGTTCCTGGTTTCGTTAGTTTGGTTGAATCATTAGAAGGCATAATACCTACCGAACTTTTATTCTCTGTCCTTGCTGCTACTTCTTTATTTTTTTTACCAGTTGATATTTTAAAAGTGATAAATCCAATACCTCCGATAATGAATACAGCGGCAGCGACCCTCCACCATTTAAAAGAATTTTTTTGCGTAGTGATGCTGATCAGCTTTGCTGTGTTGACCCTTTTCGCTAATCTTTTTTCGAGGTCTGACAGATCTTTTGAAACATTAACCGGTATTGCGGCATAACCTTCCATGACATCAGCAAGGAAAGGATCATCCAGTGCAGCTCTTTCAAGCTCATGCATTTCTTTAGGCGATAACAGGCCTTTGTGATAGTTTTCAATATCAGCTATCGTATAATTCTTATATTTTTTTTCTTCTGACAATCTTATCTGTTTATGGATTCTTTACCGCAATTTTAGTTCTTTTCTATTCACAACTCACAACTCACAACTACTCACGCATCCGGTTTTTTACTTTCAACTTCCGTCTTTTCCATGCATATCTTTAAGTTTCTTCGCCCATTTTGTATAAAGCTCCGAACCTGGTTCCACTCCTGTCTCATCAGTTCAACAATTTCGTTATAACATTTGCCCTCGATGTAAAATAACTGCACCGCTTTCCGCTGGTCTTCGGATAATGTGGTCAGGCAATACTCAAGCCGTTGAAAATTTTCCTCTTTTTCCAACACACCATTCAGATGCACATTTTCATCGCTTTGCATAATAGACCCAGGAATTTCAACCGTCTTAATATTCCTTGGCGTTCTCAATTCCATCAGGCAATGATTCTTTGCCACCTGGTAAAGCCAGCTTTTGAAATTTTCTACGTCATGCTTTTTAAGTTTTACAATCAACTCCTCAAAAATCTGCATGACTGCATCCTTCGACCGTTCAGCCTCTTTAAAATATTTTAAGCATACTCCATATACAAGATCCATATATCTCTCATACAATTGTCCCAGGATCTGCAGATCATGTGTTTTCTTATATAAGATAAGAAGTTCTGTATCGGACAGTGAGTTGTTTGATATGTTTCTCAAAAAAGGCACTTCATTAAAATTAGCAAATATTATTTCAGGGATGACTTATGTAATTCTTAAAACAGTTGCATCTGGTTTTAAAGGTCTTTAGCCAGAGATAACACAGATTAGCTCAAATCTTCCTGATCTGTTTCTGTGATCGCCCGGGCAATCTGTGGCAATTGAATTCAAATACCAATAAACAGATACTAATAAAATTGTTATGTCTAAGAAACTACAACTACAAATTCCAACTCCATGCCATGAGAATTGGGAAAATATGACACCGGCAGTAAGAGGTCGTTTTTGTGCTTCCTGTCAAAAACAAGTTGTCGATTTCAGTAACATGAGCGACAGAGAAATTGCCGTGTTCTTTAAAAAACCTTCAATGGGTTCTGTTTGCGGAAGATTCATGGAAGATCAATTAAGCAGGGACATTGAGATACCGAAAAAAAGAATTCCATGGGTAAAATATTTTTTCCAGCTAACTCTCCCGGCATTTCTTGCTTCGTGCGGTGCCCGTACACAAGGAAAAATAAAAGTTGTAAGTGAATCTAAAACACTTGTTGCAAAGAAAGCAGAAGAAAAGATTGCAAAAGAACCAACTGAGGTGATAGTTGGGAAGCCTTCAAAAATTGTTGTTGATGCAGACATTATAACCCTTCCGCGAAAAAAATTTAACCCAGAGTCTGAAAATGAAAAGTCAACCATTTTGCCTGACGAGAATGTGCCAAGTGTAATTAATGAACAATCCTACTTGGAAAAATTTGTTGCCGAAACTCCTCAGCAATTACAAAAACAATTGCAAGGAAGTGCAGATGCTGTTAGTGTAAGACTGGGTGGTGTTGTTGCAAAATGTTACATTAACAAAACTTCAAAGTCAGCCACGTTTTTTAAAAGAATTTTCAAAGACGCAGCTTTCAAAATTTATCCGAATCCTCTTCGATCAAATTCAGCCTTATATATTGAATGGAGACAAAACGAATTCGGTGATCATGCACTTCAATTGTTTGATCAATCAGGCCGTCTTATTTTCACAAAGGACATATACATAGATAAAGAAGCAAGATTATTGGATATAAACATACCTTTTGTTGCTGCGGGAAATTATTTCTTAAAAATAGTAAACAGGCAAACCGCTGGATCATACACCGGGAAATTGATTATAGAGTGATCGACCATATATTTTGCTCATTATCGAAAATATTCTCTAAAATTTATTCATATTATAATTAATCCTCAGGCTTGGTATTGTATTTGCGTAGTGAGAGGCCGATTGTTTATTTTTACAGTGTTTAAATACCTGACCCTGAAGAAATTCCTGAAAATATTGTGGCGGTTCATGCTGGTGGTTTTTTTGCTGATACTGGCAGCATTTATTTTTATAGAAACCCCCTTGGGTCAAGACTGGCTGGCAAAGCGGATCATAAAAAAATTTTCAAAGGAATTAAACACGAAAATCAGTTTCAGGCATGTAAGTTTTTCCTTGTTAAACAAATTGAATCTTGAAGATTTTCTATTGGAGGATCAGCAAAATGATACGCTCGTTTATGCCGGCAAATTGCAGATCAGAATTACAGACTGGTTCATTTTTAAAGATACTGCCCAGTTAAAATATGTAGGTCTCGAAAATTCAGTTATAAAACTACAAAGAAAGGATTCAACCTGGAATTATCAATTCATTGCAGATTATTTTACACCTTCTTCAACTGCAAATAAGAAATCAGGATCAGGCATTGAATTCAATTTAAAAAAATTATCGCTAAAGAATGTTGTTGTCATGCAGAAGGACGCGTGGCTGGGTGAAGATATGACTGCAGCAGTCGGTGACCTGGAGCTGGATGCGAACGAGATCAATCCGGGTAAAAAAATTATTGACATTCCCTCACTGTATCTGGAAAAACCTTTATTCACTATTTATAACTACCAGGGCAAAGAAAATTCTCCAAATAAAAGAAGTACCGCGATTATTCATTCACCTGCACATGTTGATTCATTGTTACAATGGAATCCGGACAGCTGGACGATAAATATTGGCCTGCTTAAAATTGATAATGGCGCCTTCAAAAACATAAAGCAATCCGGCAGTGTGATTTCTTATTTTGACCCGAATGATATCCAGTTTGCAAATATCAAGGGCCAATTCAATAACCTGAGATTAAACAGAGATACTTTTTCTGCAAAAATTACAGAGTTGAGCACAATCGAAAAAAGCGGGTTGACGCTAAGGTCATTAACCTCGGATGTAAAAGTTGATCCAAAAGGAATGTTTTTCAGTGATCTTACTCTTCGAACAAATAACAGTACAATAAAAAATTATTTTTCGATGAGCTATAAGGATATGAATGATTGGGAGGATTTTGTTCATAAGGTAACCATGCAGGCTGATTTTGATAATTCGGAAATTGACAGTGATGATTTTGCCTATTTTGCCCCTGAATTAAATAGCTGGGAAAAAAATATTAAAATCACTGGTAAGATAAAAGGGACGGTCTCCGATATTTCGGGAAGAGACCTGGTCATAAACGCTGGTAACAGTACATATGTAAATGGCGATGTAACATTATCCGGACTGCCTGACATTGATCAAACGTTTATCGATTTTAAATCAAATGATACAAGAACAAATTATAATGATGTGGTACGATTTGCGCCGGCTGCAAAGAATATCACTAATCCTGACCTTGCCAGTCTTGGTAATATTCATTTCAAGGGCAGCTTTACCGGTTTTCTGCATGATTTTGTAACCTTTGGAACGATACATACTGACCTGGGTACTATCACAAGCGATCTGAATATGAAATTACCTGTGGGGAAAGACCCGGTATACTCAGGAAATATTGCTACGAGTAATTTTCAACTGGGTCGCTTCATTCATAATTCCCAGGTTGGCCTTATATCATTTTCAGGTGTTGTAAAAGGCCACGGTTCTAATGCAAACACATTGGGCGCCGATTTAAAGGCAAATGTTAGTGAATTTGAGTTCAACGGGTACAAATATCATAATATTATTGCCAATGGAGCGTGGGAAAAACAGTTATTCAACGGTTATGCTTCAATTAATGATTCGAATCTCCGGGCCACACTAAATGGATTGATAAATATCAACGGCCCTCAATCAAAATTTAATTTGGTAGCTGATGTGCAAACAGCGAATCTAAACGCCTTACAACTTACCCCTGATGAAATTAAATTTAATGGTAAGTTCGACTTAAACTTTACCGGGAATAACATTGATAACTTTTTAGGAAGCGCCCGTATCAGCAATGCTGATCTTGTAAGAAATAATCATCGGCTTTCTTTCGATTCATTGATTTTATATTCTGATTACGCTCAAGGCATAAGAACCCTTACGATCAACTCAAACGAATTTGACGGCAGTGTCACTGGAGATTTTCATATTGATGATTTGTCGAACGCCATTCAATTATTTCTGAATAAATATTATCCTGCATATGTACATGCACCGTCTGAAGTCATCACACATCAGAATTTTAAATTTAACCTGGTAACCCGAAAGATAGATCAGCTTGTCCAGGTAATTGATAGCAGCCTTCACGGATTTAATGATAGCAAAATTGAAGGATCGCTGGACCTGGCGCAAAACCAACTGCAATTAACAGTAGCAATACCACAGTTTACTTTCGACGATCAGTACAGCTTTAGCAATACAAATATTAAAGCTAACGGAACGTTGACACAATTGAGCCTGAATGGAAATGTTCAAAATGTAACGATAAATGATAGCATTAATTTACCGAATACAAATTTCAGCATCCTGGCTAAAAACGATTCATCAAGCATTAAAATATCCACTGCAGCAAACCAGGCTGTGACAAAAGCTGATCTGAACGCCCGTGTTATCACCTATAATGATGGAGTAAAAATTGATTTTGATACTTCCTCATTTGTATTAAATACTAAAACGTGGACCATTGATAAAGGCGGTGAATTAAGTTTCAGGCAAAAGGCAAATGCTAGCGGTGAGGTAGTGCTTCATGAAAGCAATCAACTGATCAGGTTGCGAACGGTTCCTTCGGATGAAGGTAGCTGGAATGATCTCCTTATTGATCTTGCCAGTGTTAATATTGGAGATATATCACCTTATTTCGGTTCCAAAGACAGGTTTGAAGGTTTGATATCCGGTTCGGGAAAAATAGAAAATCCAGGACCCAGGATGACGGCAACCGGGAATTTTAAAACCCAGTTCTTCCGGTATAATGAAGATTCGATAGGTGAGCTAAGCATCAATAATATTACTTACGATAATTCAAATGATGGAAATTTGAAATTTACTGTTTTAAATCCCGATACGGCACATGCGGTTCGCGCCAAAGCGAATATTTACCTGAAGGGAGATCATAGTGACAATCTTATTGCGGTTGAAACAAAAAATTACCAGCTTAAATTTCTTGAAAATTTCTTAGGAAGTCTCTTCTCCGATATCGAAGGCTATGCAACCGGCGCACTTGATATAAAAGGAAAATTCAACGCCCTCAATTTTGTGGGTAAAGCTCATTTGCATGATGCCGGTCTTAAATTAAAATTTACACAGGTATTTTATAAACTTAGAGACACAGACATTGAATTAAAAGAACACGAACTGAACTTAGGTTCAATAAAGTTAATTGATACACTTACAAAAGGTACCGCCACTCTTTCAGGGAGTATTTATCATGATTCATGGAAGAATATGAACTTTGACCTGGATGCAAGAATAGATGCACAACCCATTACATTATTAAATACTACTACAGCGGACAATAACAGTTTTTACGGCCATGCAGTCGGAACCGGTTCTATGATCCTGGTAGGATCAGAGAATGATATGTACATGACCATTGATGCGAAATCATCTGAAAGAGATAGTTCTCATATTATTATTCCCCCGGCTAAAAGCCGCGCTTCAGAATTAGCCGATTTTTTAATAGAGCGAACACATGGAAATGCATTAAAGGATACGCTCGCCGTGACTTCGACCAGCAAAGTGACCTTTGATATTGATTTGACAGCAGATCCGCACACGACTATTGAAGTGATACTGGATGAAGTAACAGGTGATGTAGTTAAGGGAAGAGGCCGGGGCTCACTAAATATTCATAGCGCTACAGGAGAACCACTCAGTTTAAATGGCAATATTGCTATCGAAGACGGAAGTTATCTTTTCACATTTCAATCCTTTTTTAAACGTCCGTTTCAGTTAAGAAAAGAAGGCAGCAACTATATAAGATGGAACGGCGATCCAAACAAAGCAACTATTCATTTTGATGCACAATACACGGCTGAAAACGTAAGCTTTGCTCCATTGGCAAGTTTTATCAGTGATCAAAGAGTGCAAACATTGCGTGATAATGTTTATGTCATAGTAACCATGTCCGGAGAATTATTTAAACCTTCTTTTAGTTTTAAGCTTGAGCTTCCGCCAAGCAGCATTGCAACAAGCGATCCAATACTTCCTTATAACCTGCAGCAAATTGAAAACAATCCCAACGAACTCAATAAACAGGTTACCTACCTGATCGTGTTTAATAGTTTCGCACCTGTTGGTGGTCCCGGAAATACAGGCGCAACAGCCGTCGCAACGCCGTCGGCTGGTTTAACAAATGCGATCAATGAACTTGCCTATAATACGATCAGCAGCTTATTGTTTAATGAATTGAACAAACAATTCAGTAATATTCTTGCACAAATCTTTAAAGATGATAAACTCAAAGTAAACCTTAGCGGTTCGGTTTATAATCGCAATTTGATAAATAACAACAGTTTTAATATCAATACCAGCGATGTAAATCTCACTTTAAGCCGTGCTCTTTTTAATGATCGTATAGTTATCACGGCAGGGAGCACTCTTGATATTCCATTTCAAAATAATCAAACCACCTATGATCAGAAACTTCAGTTTTTACCTGATGTAACGACAGAATGGCTTATCAATGAAAAAGGAACTATCCGTGCTACTTTTTTTTATCGTCAAAACCTCGACTTTGAACCAGGATCCACCAGTTCAACTCCAAATAAAAACAAAAGACTCGGGGCAGGATTATCTTACCGCAGAGAGTTTAATCATCTTGGAGAATTATTTCACAAAAGGCGGGAAAAAAGAAAACAAAATCAAAATAATACAACGATACCTACGGCCGATACAACCCCAGATCAGCAAAAAGCAGAGCCGAAAGGTTTAAATCAATAGAAATATCTGACTAACAGAATTTCTAAGTTGTTCAAACCGGTGGTATAAGATCATTCATCATCCAGTATCTCATGTCCTAATTTATCTCTCTTTGTTTGCAGGTATCGCTCGTTATGAGGATTTGGATGTATCTCAATAGGAACATTCTCTACTATCTCCAGACCATAACCAATAAGTCCCACACGTTTTTTGGGATTATTACTCATCAGGCGAAGTTTTGTGATCCCAATATAACGCAGGATTTGAGCCCCCACTCCATAATCCCTTTGATCCATCTGAAAACCCAGATGAAGATTGGCTTCTACAGTATCCATTCCCTGTTCCTGTAACCGATAAGCTTTTAATTTATTGAGCAGGCCGATGCCACGCCCTTCCTGGTTCATATAAAGTATGGCACCTTTTCCTTCTTTCTCTACCATTTTCATTGCCGTATGCAACTGGTCGCCGCAATCACAACGGAGTGATCCAAGTATATCACCCGTAAAACATGATGAATGCACACGTACCAAAACGGATTCATCTTTTTTCCACTCTCCTTTTACAAGTGCGAGATGTTCATTCGATGTATTTTTTTCCTGGAAGGCAATTAATTTAAAATGTCCATACTTTGTTGGCATATCAACTCTTACAATTTCTTCGATCAATGAATCCCTTTTGAGGCGATACTCTATAAGATCTTTAATGGAGATCAGTTTGAAATCAAACTTTTTGGCCACTTCTTTCAATTGTGGTAATCTTGCCATCGTGCCATCATCATTCATAATCTCAACCAGGACACCGGCAGGTTCAAAACCGGCTAAACGAGCAAGATCAATAGCAGCTTCCGTATGACCAGCTCTTCTCAAAACACCACCTTTTTTCGCACGCAAAGGAAAAATATGACCCGGTCTTCCCAAATCCTCCGGTTTTGTTGAAGGATCAATTAAAGCCCTGACTGTTTTTGATCTGTCGTGTGCTGAAATCCCGGTCGTACATCCGTGACCTAACAGATCAACTGAAACAGTGAACGCTGTCTCATGAAGAGCGGTATTATTATTTACCATCAATTCCAGGCTTAGTTCATTGCACCGGTCTTCAAGTAAGGGGACGCAAATCAAACCGCGACCATGTTTGGTCATAAAATTTATAACATCCGGAGATATATTTCGTGCAGCAGTTGTAAAATCACCTTCATTTTCCCTATCCTCGTCGTCGACAACAATGACTATTTTGCCTGCTTTTATATCTTCAATCGCACTCTCAATAGGATCAAGCATAAAATTTTTTTACAAAGATAAACTATCATTAAAAACGAAAATTGATATAAAAAGTTGCTTGTTGAAATAACAACAAAAGCAATTAAGTTAAAATTAAAAAATGCAATTATGGATGATAATAAAAAAGAAACATAAATAAAGCAGCAAGCGATGAATTTTATTGTCTTCTAATTGTTTATTTGCCAATAGCAAATTGTTAATATTTGCCTACTTTTAGTTTTGGAATATTTCTTTTCTTTGCAACCGAAACTCAAAAATTATATGCTTAAGAGACTAACTATTCTGCTTTGTGCTTTTTCAGCGAGCCTTTTTTCTCTTGCCCAGGTGACTACCAGTAGCATGAATGGTACAGTGAAGGATAATAATGGACAACCACTTGCCGGAGCAACAGTTACAGCTGTTCATCTGCCATCAGGCACTAAATATTCAACGCTTTCTTCAAAAGAAGGAGTATTTAATTTACAAGGTCTTCGCATTGGAGGGCCATACCAGGTTAAAATTGATTACGTAGGTTTAAAACCTGCAACATTCGACGGCGTAAATCTTCTTTTAGGTGAGCCTTATAATATCAATGCTCAATTAAATATCAGCGAACAAGTCATGGAGAATGTAGTCGTATCCTCAAAAAGCAGAAGGACTTCCGCTGATAAATTTGGCGCCAGCACAATTGTTGGCAATCGTCAAATTTCTACTCTGCCAACCATTTCAAGAAGTATAACTGATTTTACCCGTTTAACACCACAGTCAAATGGTACTAGTTTTGCGGGGAGAGATGGTCGTTTTAATAACGTAACTATAGACGGAGCCAATCTTAATAATAATTTTGGATTATCAACAGATCCGCTACCAGGTGGTGGCGCCAATCCTATCTCGTTAGACGCGATTGAAGAAATTTCTGTAAATATTGCGCCCTATGATGTCCGGCAGGCGCAGTTTACAGGCGCTAATATTGCAGCGGTTACAAAAAGCGGAACCAACACCTTCCACGGTACTGCCTATACTTACTGGCGCAACCAATCACTCATCGGAACAGACGTAGCTGGTTTTAAATTACCGAAACTTCAAAAATCCTATAATAAAATATACGGTGGAAGCTTGGGAGGTCCCATAATAAAAAATAAATTATTCTTCTTTGTGAACGGTGAATATGAGGAACGATCGGCAATACTTAGTTACTACACGCCTGCTGGGGGAAGCGGCACAGGTAATCTTTCATCTGTACCAATAGATTCCTTGAAAATGCTTTCTGATTATCTGAAATCTAAATATGATTACGACCCTGGAGTTTTTGATAATTTCAATACGAATGTTCCTGTAAAAAACCACAAGCTGTTAGGAAAACTCGATTGGAACATAAGTACATCAACTAAACTTACTGTCAAATACAGCGATTTCCAAAATACACAGGATTTTCTTCCAAGTGGAAGTGGTGGAATCAATGGTGCCAGTTCTACCGGCTTAATAACATACGGTCCTAAATTTTCAGCAACTGCTATGGCTTTTGGAAACGTGATCTATTCACAAACGGATAAAGTGAGAACCGGAAGCCTAGATCTCACAAGTAATTTCCATGGAAAATTTGCAAACCAGTTTTTAGCAACAATTACCAAGATCAGTACGACTAAGGCACATGCAGGAGCACAATTTCCATTTGTTGACATTGCAGGTTTTACACCCGGCAGTAAGAATAATTATTTGAGTTTCGGCAATGAACCTTTTAATGGAAATTACAATATAGTAATAAATGATGTTTATACTGCAACAGATAACTTTAGCTATTTTGCCGGAAAACATACATTGACAGCTGGTGTATCTTATGAATTTCAAAAAGTAGGCAATGGATTTATGCCCGGTAACCAGGGCTATTATGCATATGGGTCATTGGATGATTTTCTCAACAACAGGGCACCAAAAATATTTGCTCTCACTTACTCCTTAATTCCCGGGCAGGAATCCGTTATTTCAGCTAATTTAAAAGTTGGACAATTAGGAGCATATGTACAGGATGAAATTAATGTAAACACTAACTTTAAAATTACTGCCGGCTTACGAATTGATAACCCGATTTATCCTGAACAGCCCCTGCCAAATAAAGCAGTTAATAGTTTGCAGCTATACGACGCGAGTGGAAACCTGACAACATATAATACCGGGAGATGGCCAAAAAGCACAATTTACTGGTCTCCAAGAGTTGGTTTTCGCGGTTCTATACCAGATGAAAAACTCGTGATAAGAGGTGGAACTGGTTTGTATACCGGTCGTATTCCCTTTGTGTATTTAACTAATCTTCCAACCGGTGTGGGACCATACCAGTTTGGAGCACTGATAACTCCAACAACAGTTGGAGCAAACATAGGCGATTTCCTCTTTAATCCTAATCCTCACGCCTATAATCCTTTTTATAATAATTCTTTGAACCCTGCCCTGTTCCCTACCGTAGGAGGCACAGTCGTACCATCTGGAGCTTATGCTTTAATCGACAACAAATTTAAGTTCCCGCAAGTCTGGCGTACCGATCTTGCTTTTGATAAACAATTGGGTAAAGGTTGGAGTATAACTTTAGAAGCTTTGTACACAAAGGATGTTCACGCTGTGTATATGTTTAATGCAAATCAAAGGTTACCGGATGCAACTATCAATTTAGGCGGCGGTGTTTCAAGACCAAGCTTTTCTGCTTCGGCTGCAAGAAAATTAAATACTACTAGTGGAAATGCTATTGTACTTACCAATACCAACATGGGAAAATCATTTTCGTTTACAGCACAAATCAACAAGTCTTTTAGCAAAGGATGGTATGGATTCATCGCTTATACTTATACAGCGGCATTTGATGTAACGGCAAACCCGGGCAGCCAGGCTAACTCCGTTTGGTCAATAAATCCAACTTCATTAACTCAAAATGATCTGGAACTATCCACTTCAGCTTTTTCTGTTCCTCACAGAATTGTTGGTGATATTTCTTATCGCTTTGAATACATCAAACATTTGGCTACCACTATCTCCGCTTACTATGAAGGAGCATCGCAGGGCAACTTTTCCTACATTTATAATGGAGACGTGAACAATGATGGTAACAGTTCTGACTTGATGTATATTCCAAAAAGCCCGTCAGAAATCAACTTCGTCCCAATTGCCGCTTCGGGCAATATTCCGGGCTTTACAGCACAACAGGAATCAGATGCCTTCTTCCAATTTATTGCTCAGGATAAATATTTGTCCAAACACCAGGGACAGGTTGCCGAAAGAAATGGAGCTATTCAACCATGGTACAGCAGAGTTGATATGAAGTTCACCCAGGATCTGTTTACAAATTTTGGCAATCACAGAAACACTATTCAATTTACTGTAGACCTTGTGAACGCTTTAAACCTGATCAACCAAGATTGGGGAGTACATCAATTCTTTATCGTTTCAAACCCTTTGAAGTATGTAAATGCAACAGGAGGTGTGGCTAACTATCAACTTGCGACCTATCTTCCACAGGGAGCTTCTCAACAAATTTTACTTGACAGAACCTATATACATAATAATTCAACAACAAGTACATGGAACCTGCAACTCGGGTTGCGCTATATTTTCTGACAAGCAGGTTTGACAGATAGAATAAAAAGACCTCTCAAAATCGGGAGGTTTTTTATTTAGCGAACTTTCAGGGTGGCAATTGCAATGCTCTTTAGATTTTATCATCAAATTATTTACCCCATCCCCATTTTAAAAATTCAGGCATGGCCCTGGCCCACGTAGCAATATCATGCCGCCCATCTTCGTAATTAATATAGCGAATATCTTTCTCATTTTTATACCCCAATGATCCCAGCTCATTGATCAGTGCAATAGTATCATCAATGGAATCGATGATCCCATTTTTATTTCTGTCATGCGTCTCATCAAATGATCCCGTAGTTAAAAAAAATTTTAATCCCGGAGTAAACTTTCCTTTTTTTATTTGCTGATGCATGATACGGTGAAGCTCGTCTTCATATTCATCATGAGTATGATCCAAACTTCTCCACCATAAGGACCCTGAAAAAATTCCGGCCTTATTGAATTCAAGCGGATAATTCCACACAATGTCGAGCGCCATCAGTCCGCCTAATGAAAACCCCGCAAATGCTTTTTCTGTAAAATGAAATCGATGAAATTTTTTATTTATGAACGGAAGAACTTCTTGTGTTATGGATGAAGTGTAAAGCCCGGCTTTCGCGCCACGGCCAAGATAATCTGACTGGATAGCGGTCCCGTATTCCATTTTACGTTCATGCCCGGCATGAATACCTGCACAAAGGATCGGTCTTATAGAATTTCCTGAGTACAAATTTTCAAGAATATTTATTAAACCGAGCTCTTTCATGTTCTGACCATCGTTGATCAAAAGCAAGCTTATTTCTGAAAAACTGCCAGGATACTTAGGGAAATAGAAATCGATCTTTACTTCCCGCTGCAGAAATTTTGAATGGATCACTGTATTTTCAAAAAGAATACCGGACACGTTCATGGCTTGAATATATAAATATAAATCACAAATGATAATTCAAAGAATTTATGATGGATCAACAGGTACTGGACTTGATCCCATACATGCCAAAAAACTTGGAATTTATTATTTGAAATTTTAAAAATACATTTGATCAAACTAACTATGTCATGAAAAAGATTGGTGTTCTGTTTGGTAAAGAAAGAAGCTTTCCCATGGCCTTTGTAGAAAGGATAAACAGTAAAAATATTTCCGGCATTTCAGCAGAAGCTGTGCATATTTCAAAAGCAGCACAGGGAGAGCCGAGTGGATATGCTGTGATCGTTGACCGTATATCACAGGATGTCCCTTTTTATCGCACCTGGTTAAAAAATGCTGCGCTAACTGGTACCGCAGTTATCAATAACCCTTTTTGGTGGAGCGCTGATGACAAATATTTTAATAATTGCCTGATGACCCAGGTGGGTGTCCCTGTTCCTAAAACTGTCATTCTCCCTTCAAGAGAATTGCCCACTGATACGTCTGATGAATCATTCAGCAATCTTGAATACCCGCTTGACTGGGATTCGATGTTTAAATATGTAGGTTTCCCGGCTTACATGAAACCCTTTGCAGGCGGTGGCTGGAAAAATGTTTATAAACTCAGAAGCGCTGATGAATTTTTTGAAAAGCATAGTGAAACAGGACAACTTGTAATGCTTTTGCAGGAGGAAATTGTTTTCGAAGAATATTATCGTTGTTATTGCGTAGGGCAAAAACATGTGCGCATCATGTCTTATGAACCACGCAATCCGCACCACTTGCGTTATGTGGCTGATTTTAAACCTTCGCAGGAACGGTTACTACAAATGGAAGAAATTGTTTTAAAGATCAACCAATACCTGGGATACGATTTGAATACAGTTGAATTGGCTCTTCGTGATGGAATACCCTTTGCCATTGACTTTTGTAACCCCGCTCCCGATGCGGAACGCACGAGTGTAGGCCAGGAGAATTTTGAATGGATCGTCGAAACAATGACGAACTATGCCATTGAAAGAGCAATATCGAATGAAGAAGGAAAAGACAATCTTACATGGGGCGAATATGTAAAAAGAAGCAGCAATAAAATGAACATGGTTTAAAGTCAAAAAATTATTAATTAATAATTAGTAATTAATAATTCAAAAATATGGCAATGCTCAATTATAAAAGTTTTACGCTTGGCGTTGAGGAGGAGTATATGGTTCTTGACCCTGCAACGCACGAACTAAAAAGTCATGAGCAAAAAATTGTACATGAGGGGCAAAAAGTCATAAAGGATAAAGTAAAAGCAGAAATGCACCAGGCCGTTGTTGAAGTAGGCACAGATATTTGCAATGATGCAGATGAAGCACACCAGGATGTTTCGACATTAAGAAAAACAATTTCAGCTATTGCGGGAGAATTGGGGTTTGCGATGGGCGCGGCAGGTACGCATCCTTTTAGTCATTGGGAAAGCCAATTGATAACTGATCATGCCCGCTACAATGAAATAGTAAATGAATTGCAGGAAGCTGCCCGGAGCAATTTAATTTTTGGATTGCATGTGCATGTTGGAATGGAAACGAGAGAGATGGCAAATCATATTGCCAATTCAACAAGATATTTTTTACCACATATTTATGCACTTAGTACTAACTCCCCTTTTTGGGAAGGAAGACAAACCGGTTATAAATCTTTTCGTACCAAGGTTTTTGATAAATTTCCACGCACAGGTATTCCCGAGGCTTTCGATAGTATTGAGGCCTATGAGAACTACGTTAAATTATTAGTAAAGACAAATTGTATTGACAACGCAAAAAAGATCTGGTGGGATCTTCGCGTACACCCATTTTTTAATACAGTTGAATTCAGGATCTGCGATGTGCCATTGACGGTTGATGAAACAATTGCGCTTACATCTTTGTTCCAGGCAATATGTGCGAAAATTTATAAGCTTCGTTCACAAAACCTGAACTTTATCCAATATTCACGTGCATTGATCAATGAAAATAAATGGAGAGCCGGTCGCTATGGAATTGATGGAAGATTGATCGATTTTGGAAAAGAAGAAGAAGTAAATACGCGGGTTTTGATCTATGAACTTTTAGATTTTGTAGATGATGTGATTGATCATTTAGGAAGTCGCCACAGGTTAGCATATGTGAACAGGATCCTTGAAAATGGTACAGGAGCAGACAGGCAATTAGCCGTTTTCGAAAAAACAAGGAATCTTGTTGATGTGGCTAAATATATAGAAAGCCAGTACCTGTCAGGTCTTTAACAGTTTATTTCCATTATAAGGTTAAAAATAAAACAGGGTCTTCAGAAAAGACCCTGATCTTAATTAAATCTATTGTTGCCAGTAATGCGCAGCACTGGTTAATATGTATTGTGATAGTTCCTTTCAGTATCCCTTATGGCTGCATCCCGCTCAGATTTCAATTCATGTACTTCTCTTTTCCTTTCACTTCTGGATAAACTTTTATCATGCCTTGCTGACCAGATCTTATCCCTGTAATCGGCACGAATGTCCTCAATTTTCATCTCTAATCTTGATGGCCTGTTATAATAAGAATAACCGTAAGGATAGCCCCAATATCCGTAACCATAAGGGCTATACCAGGGATAATAACCGGCTCCAATACCAACCACAACTCTTGTTCTTGGCCTGTAGTAATGTCCCCCACCCCTGTAATACCCGTGCTGTGCTGATGCGCCTAATACAAATATCATTGACAACAAAATCACAAATAGCTTTTTCATATTTCACAATTTTAATTATAAGATTGCAAAAAGCAGACAAAGTAAAATGTCAATGGCAGAAATAACTATTCACTAACACTTAAACGTAATATTTGACTGTAAAAGTGACAAAAAATTACATCAATATGACAGTTTTAAACCTATTACTGAATAGGCCTGGACGTTCTGTTGCAGTGGCTCAATAATCATTCTAAGCCTATCACATAACTATTTTCTTTACTAATTTTATTAAGGCTTTCCCCCATATGTGGAAAGATTTTTTAATAAGTTTTTTAAAACTGTAACGATATTGAATGGCATTTAAAATGGATTAGCTGCAATGCAGAGTTAAGCATGGAAGAATCAAAAGAAATATCGGCGCTGTTTCATTTAATTGACGACCCTGATGAAGAAGTGTTTGACGTAGTAAGTAAAAAGATCGTTGATTATGGCAAACCAATTATTCCCAACCTGGAGCATTTATGGGAAACCACTCCGAGTGAGGAAACTCAGACACGGATTGAACTCCTGATCCACCGCCTGCATTATCGCGATCTTATGGAAGATTTCCATCAATGGAGTGTTTCAGGTCATCACGATCTAATGCTGGGGGCATTATTAGTTTGTAAATTTTTATACCCGGAGCTTTCCACGACGCCTGTACTGCAGGAGATTGAAAAAGTGCGTCGAAATATATGGCTTGAATTAAATAATTACCTGACACCTCTTGAACAAATAAATATTGTGACGAGCATTTTATACAGCTATTACGGCTTAAAAGGAAGTGAAACAAATTATCAGCAATCAAATGAATTTCTGTTACACAAAGTACTGGAGGCGAAACATGGTAACCAGATCAGCAACGGGATTTTGTACCTCGTTCTCTGCGAGCTGCTCGACATTCCCGTTAAGGCAATTGGTGTACCGAAACAATTCGTGATCGCCTATTTTAAGCCGGGCTATTCTGAAGAAAATCTTCCCAATCCAATTGATAAAATTGAATTTTTTATCGACCCTACTTCCGGCCAGGTATTTACTCATAAAGATGTTGAAAATTATTTCAGAAGAATCGCGATTCCCCCGGTTAATACATATTTTAAACCTCAAACCAATAAGCGTATTATCCGGCAGCTTCTTGAAGAACTGAGTAAATGCTTTGATGACGACAAGAATCGCTATAAACAAGCCGAGTTAAATGAGCTGGCAAGGCTTTTAGATTAATTTCTCCGCTTCCTTTATTTTTGCACGGCTTTTCAATAACCACGAAAAATATGAATACTAGTACAAATCATGATAATATTTTCAGTCAGCCCCAAAAATCTTCTGATTTTAAATTTGGAAAAACAGTAGTTTCTGTTTTTGATGATATGGTTGTCCGCTCCGTCCCTTTTTACCTGGAAATTCAACGGATGATGACGGAAATCTCTGCCGACTTTGCTGTACCAAACACCAATGTTTATGATCTTGGTTGCTCAACCGGCACCACGTTAATTAACCTGGATAAAGTTTTGACCCCGGATATTAATTTCGTTGGCATTGATGAGAGCGAGGAGATGCTGAAAAAATGCAAAGCGAATTTTGAAGCGGAAAATGTAAAAAGAAAATTTGATTTGCAAAGAATGGACCTCAACCAGGGAGTAAGGATTGAAAATGCTTCTGTTGTAGTGATGTGTTTGACCTTGCAATTTATTCGCCCGCTTTACAGGGAAAAATTATTAAAAGAAATTTATCAGCAGATGAATGATAATTCCTGCTTTATCCTGATTGAAAAAGTATTGGGTGAAGATTCATTATTTAATCGCCTGTTCATTGATTATTATTATGATTTCAAACGAAGAAATCATTATAACGAGATGGAGATCGCACAAAAACGCGAAGCACTCGAAAATGTGTTGATCCCTTACAAACTACTGGAGAACCGGGAGCTTTTATTGAATACCGGTTTCAGGTATGTTGATACTTTTTTTAAATGGTACAACTTCAGCGGAATGATCGCTGTGAAATAAGTTCAGAGTCAGAAGTTCAGAGTCGTTAATCTGAATCCTGTTTAACTCAGAACTAAGAACTCAGAACTATGGTTAAACCCGGTAATTTCTTATTTCGCAATCGCAACGGAATTTTTCCTCTTTTTTATCTGATGCTCTTTGTTCCTTCATGGGAAGTCTTTGACAATCCTGTTACCGCTATGATCATTGGGTTTAGTGTTACGATAATTGGTCAATTAATAAGAGTCATTACAATTGGATTAGTGTATATTATCCGGGGAGGAAAAGACAGGAGAGTATATGCTGAAGACCTTGTGACCACAGGTATTTTTGCCCATTGTCGCAACCCGTTGTATGTAGGAAATATTCTTATACTCGTCGGATTGGGTATTGCATCCAATTCACTGCTTTTTATGGCTGTCTTCACCCCTGTATTTTTATTTTTCTGGCAGGCAATCGTGATAGCTGAGGAGAATTATTTACGAAATAAATTTGGTGAGCAGTACAATGAATATTACAAAAGAGTGAACCGCTGGCTGATCAATCTTAAAGGTCTTGGAAAAACGATGCGCAGCATGCAATTCAAGTGGAAGAGGGTGATCATTCGTGAATACAATTCAACTTATATCTGGATGACCGGCGCTGTGCTGATCGTAATGAAACATTTTTACTTTCATAAAGAGCAATTTAATTTTCATAAAAATCTTTCCATCTTTATTTCGACCCTTGTTGGCTTAATGATCCTCTATTTGTTTGCGAGATATTTGAAAAAATCAAGAAAGTTAGTAAGTGATTAACGTGAAGCGTGAAACGTCAGTCGTGAAATGATCTCACGATTCACGTCTCACGTCTGACGATCAAACAGTCAAGCTCCATCCTTCCCGGTATTGCCTCTTTACAAACTGGTTTGCATCATCAAAATTCGTGATCTTCATATTTTGCGGATCCCACAATAATTTTTTCCTCCCCTCGTACTTCTCGTTTTTTTTCATCAAATAACTGCGGATTGCAAGGTTACTGATCAAAATACTTTCGCTGAAAGGACCTGCATACTCAAATGGTGAACTGGTTTTTCCATTTCCATAACCCGCAATGCAGGCATTTACCCACTGCACATAATGGCCCTCAGGTACGCGGGCAATCGTTTCTTTTGGCAAAGCGACCGCAGTCATTAATTTGGTTGGTAACAATCGTGGATTAGCTCCGTAACAATCCATTAATAATTTTCCTTTTGTTCCTTCCAATAATACTCCACCGTCCCAATTCCCAAACGCTTCTTCTGGTAACAATTCATCAGGACGCTGAGGCAACAGTCCCCCATCAAACCATGAAACTTTTATATTTCCTTTTCCATCCGTACGGGGATAATTCAAATGAATGATTGAGGAAGGCGGACATGCATCAGGATTTTGCGTGTCATTCCACATTTCTTTATAAACCGTAGCCACACTGCATTCTACAGAGTCAGGATAAAGAATAGGAAGCATCCGGTATATCGGGTCCATGATATGACAAGCCATATCGCCAAGAGCACCCGTGCCAAATGCCCACCAACCTCTCCAGTTGAAAGGCAAATAAGCAGGATTATAGTCAATATATTTTGCTGTGCCCAACCAGAGATCCCAATTCAATTCGGAAGGAACATCAAATTTTCCTGTCGGTGTTGGAATACCCTGCGGCCATACAGGACGGTTTGTCCATGCATGAGCGGTATGTACATCACCGATCAATCCTGCATCATAAATTTCTTTTGCACGGCGAACTCCATTATCCGAGCCGCCCTGGTTACCCATTTGAGTAACTACTTTATATTTTTTAGCAGCTTCTGTAAGAGTTCTCGCTTCGTAAACATCGTGTGTTAAAGGTTTTTGAGTGTACACATGCTTACCAAGCTGCATGGCTGCAATAGTTGCCACGGCATGTGTATGATCTGGTGTTGAAATAGAGCAGGCATCTATATTATTTTTTTCTTTGCTTAGCATTTCGCGAAAATCTTTGTAATAATTTGCCTTTGGAAAACTTTTTCGTGATTTCACCGACTGCCTGTCATCCACATCAGCCATAGCCACGATATTTACATTAGTGCTTTTGGAAAATTCACTCAAATCGCTTTCACCCTTTCCTCCTGCTCCAATGCCGGCAATATTTAACTTGTCACTCGGAGCAATAAATCCGCGGCCCAAAACATGTCTTGGTACAATAAAAAATCCGGCACCTGCTAAAGAAGCATTTTTTATGAACTTTCTTCTTGAAAATTTATTTCCTGTGTTGTTCGTCATAGTAGAATTTATTTAAGCAATTCAATCAAATTAATAAACTGACTACATTGAGATCAAAGTTCCAGTTTCCAATCACCCCTGTATGTTCTTTTCACAAACTGGTTCGCAGCATCAAAATTGGTTATCTTCATATTAGTTCCATCCCACAATAATTTTTTTCTTCCGGGATAAACAGCATTTCCTTTTGGATCTTTCTCACTGTAGTTATAACTGCGGACAGCAAGATTTCCCATCAGAACTGTTTCTACCAACGGACCCGATTGATCAAATGAAGAACTTGTGTAAGTTCCGTAACCTTTTTTACAGGCGTTTGTCCATTGTGTTTGATGTCCTTCGAATCCTCTTTCTACAAATGGTCTTGTTGGTGCAGGAAATTTAGCTTCCTTCATTTTTGACGTTCGGAGTAAGGTGGGATTTCCTCCAAATAAACCAGCCATCAATTTTCCTTTTGTTCCTTCGAAGATCATCCCGCCATTCACATCTTCCATTTCTTCATCAGGTAAAAGCTCCGCTGGCCGCTCAGGTTTTATTCCACCATCGTACCAGATTAGTTCAACTGGCACCATTTTATCTCTTGCCGGAAAATGAATATGAATTTTTGCAGAAGGCGGATAGCTATCAGTATAAATTGCTTCCTGGAAAAATCCTGTCCATACTTCACCCACGCTGCATTCCACTGCTATGGGATAACCAAGTTTCAATGCCCTGTAAGGAACATCAATGAAGTGACAGCCCATATCTCCAAGTGAACCGGTTCCAAAATCAACCCAGCCGCGCCATGTAGCCGGAAGATAGGTAGGATTGAAATCTCGCTGAGGCGCAGTTCCTAACCATAATTCCCAATCTAATTCTTTCGGTATATCAAATTTGCCGGTTGGAGTGGCTATACCTTGCGGCCACACAGGACGGTTTGTCCACACATGCACAGTATGCACATCACCGATCAATCCTCCCTGTATACATGCTTCTGTTTTACGTGTATCATCACCACTGCTTCCCTGGTTACCCATCTGAGTAACGACCTTATATTTTTTTGCTGCCTGTGTCAATATCCTGGCTTCATAAATGTCGTGTGTCAGAGGTTTTTCACAATAAACATGTTTCCCCAGTTGCATGGCTGCCATTGAAATGACCGCGTGCATATGATCCGGCGTGGTTACGATCACCGCGTCAATATTCCTGGCTTCTTTATCCAGCAATTGCCGGTAATCTTTGTAATATGGAGCGTTCGGCCATTTTTGTCTTGCTTTTACAGACATACGATCATCCACATCACATAAAGCTGCAATATTTTCAGCACCATTATTAAAAGCATACGGCAAATTGACCTCGGCTTTTCCGCCGCAGCCAATGCCGGCAATATTCAACTTATCGCTCGGCGGAATAAATCCACGGCCCAAAACATGGCGGGGCACAATAAAAAAACTGCCTGCAACGATTGATATGTCCCTGATGAATTGACGACGTGAAAAATTCTTAAACTTTTTGGATTGATTCATACGGCAAAAAAATTTCTTTAAGATAAGGCAAAGAGAAAGATGAATAAAATATAATTTCAGTACATTATCTTTTAAAATGAATATTATTGCTGAATAGCGATAAAAACGCACAAGTCCAAAGGACTCCTTCGGAGAGTGCGACGCAACGAAAGTAAAATAGAAGTACAATTGCCGGCTGCAAAGAACTCACATCTTATATTTGCCATTTGGAAAAAGAAAGATGACAGAAATTAAAAATCGCTCAGCCTTTTTTGAGTATTTCATCGATAATAAATACGATGCCGGAATTGTTTTGACGGGAACCGAAGTTAAATCTCTCCGCGAAGGAAAAGCGAGTTTTAATGATGCCTATTGCTTTATCAATAAAGGGGAAATTTGGATAAAAAATTTGCATATTGCCGAATATTCTCATGGATCAGCAAATAATCATGACCCGTTGCGTGAACGGAAATTATTATTACAAAAACGTGAGATCAGGAAAATCGAATCGAAGCTAAAAGAAAAAGGTTATACACTGATCCCGCTACGGATTTATTTTAGTGAAAAAAACCTGGCGAAAATGGAAATAGGTCTCGGTAAAGGGAAAAAAGTTTATGACAAGCGGGAAACGATAAAACAAAGGGACACAGAAAGAGAAATGAAGCGATGGCTGAAATAAGTTTATACAATCAGCGTTTTAAATTAAAGCATGGTTTTTGCTTCCTTAACGAATCTATGAAAAAAGCCGCTCTATTCATTTTCTTATTTATCTCCCTCCAAACATTTTCACAAACAGTTTCCGGCTATTGGTACGGCACTGCCAATGTAAAATCGAGCAGCTCTACAAATAATTATCTTGTTGAATTGGTCATTCGGCAAAATAAAACACAGGTACAGGGCCTCATCAATTATTATTTTAAAAGAAGTTTTCGCAGTATAAAAGTGAATGGCAACTTCGATTCCCGCACAAGGCAGTTAACATTGCTTAATATACCCCTCACCTATCACGGTTCGCTGGAGGATATGGAAGTGGACTGCATCATGGATTTTGCAGCTACATTGAGAGTGGCAAAGGCAGGCTCAAACCTGGTTGGCACCTTCATGGGCAAGCCTGGTTACAAATACAGTTGTGTCGATGTAAATTTTAATTTAAAACTCGACGCAGATATCAGCAAAGAGGATTCTATTCTGCGCGCCATAAAACTTTATAAGGAAACTTACCAGGTTTGGAAGCCGAATTTCGAGGATACACTGGTTGCCGTAAATATTATTCCCCGCAAGGTTGAAAATTATGTGATCGATGCTGAATATAAACAAAGAGAAAATATATTATCAAAAGAAATTTTGGTAGACTCAGATTCATTAAATGTAGACTTCTATGACAACGGAGAAGTGGATGGCGATTCGATCTCTATTTTTTACAACGATAAATTAATTTCATTCAACCGTCTCCTGAGTACAAAGGCGGTCCATTTTAGAGTAGGACTTGATACTACAAGGGAAATAAATGAGATTAGCATGTTTGCCGATAATCTTGGAACCATTCCTCCCAATACGGCTTTGATGGTTGTTACCGACGGCAAAAAGAGGTATGAGATTTCAATGAATAGTGATCTTAAGCAAAATGCTACACTGAGAATTCGGAGAAAAAACCACTGATTAAATTCATTAAGCTGGTTGGAATGATATTTATGTAACCGGCTTCAGTAATTCTCATCATCTTCGGTGGAGTTTATCCTGAGCCTGTCGAAGGATCATTCTCTTCAACGTGCTGTAATTCTGCTCAGCCTTTATTTTACCACAATAGAAACATAGACACATAGAACCACAAAGGCTTTCTAAGTCCCTGCTGATCCTATCTGCGGTTGAGTTAGCGCCATTTTTTATTTTTAGGAAATATTTTGAAAAGTAATACTTTTATAATTAGTAATACCTTTGTATCTTGTACAACAAAAATAGAAATGTATGGAGACATCAGTAATAACTACCAAGGGTCAATTACTCATTCCAAAGAGAATTCGCAATAAATATGGAATTAAATCAGGAGTGAAAGTAATTTTTGAAGAAACAGAAAATGGAGTGATAATACGGCCTATGAATGCTGATTACTTTAAATCTTTCAGAGGAATTTTGAAATCAGGAAATTTAAAAGAAGAAATGAAGGAAATGAAAGAAGAAGAAAAAAAGCTGGAAGATCGCAAATTTAATTTGCTGTTTGGAAATGGAAATAAAAAAACAAAATAGAAATGGCACATTATGTATTGGATAGTTATGCATTGCTGGCTTATTTCAGGAATGAACCTGGTGGAGAAAAAGTAGAACAGTATTTAAATGAAGCTGCTGCAGATAAACATGAATTGTATCTTACGAATATAAATGCCGGTGAAGTTTATTACATGTCACACAGGAAGGATGGTGTAGCGAGGGCTGAATTGACATGGAAGATAATGAAACAGTTTCCTATTCACATTATAGATGCGGATCTTGATTTTGCATTAGCTGCTGCAAAATTCAAAGCAAAATATCATATTTCTTATGCTGATGCTTTTGCCGCTGCATTAACCATTAATAAGAAAGCAACGTTGATAACAGGTGACAAGGAGTTTGAGGCATTAGTTAA